>Ga0129306_1000109_pt1 | contig 138650 bp, 139 predicted proteins | sample P827metagenome_FD_94438 | JGI IMG/M metagenome (GOLD analysis project Ga0129306, IMG submission 94438) | Capybara group fecal microbial communities from Wisconsin, USA - P827 metagenome | ecosystem: Host-associated > Mammals > Digestive system > Large intestine > Fecal | place: USA: Wisconsin...
AAAAGCGGCACAGGCCGACACCATGAACAGTTTCCTGTCATGTTCGCTCATATTCTCCCAATCATCCGGGCGCTGGCAATACTCTTTGTACCAGGCCTTTATTGTCTTGAATAGTTTTTTCATTATCGTTCCATTTCTAAGGATTTTCCCGTCGAGAGGTCCACAAGCATCTCGTCATTTCGCCTCGGGTTGGAAAGGTCGTTCGACGCATCCACAAGTTTCTTGAACTCGGCCTCTATCTCGGTGACTGATTCCAGTCCACATAGACGCGGGTCGCGGAACATTTTCTCGTGCCCATTGATGTCAAACATTCCGTACTCCGGATGGAACCTGTTTCCATATTCACAAGCCTTGTAGGCAAAGTGAGGGACACCGTGAAGCCTGCCGATAAACCGCAGTTGCTGCACCACGTCAAAGTTCCGGAGCGGCGTGTTGATTCGCTTATCATTCTCATCGACCACGGAAACAGAGCCGTCCTCATAGCGGATGAAGTAGATTCCCTGGCAGGGATAATCTACCTTGCTCACTTCCGGGTCGCGCAAATACTTCTCGATATTCATAACGGAATCACGATATTAGGCCCATCCTGCCAGCCTCCTTCATCGCTTGTCTGCCCGTCATGGCCGGCTTGACCAGCAATCTCATCCGGCTGTTCCACTTTGGCGACGCCATTCTGCTGCAGTGCGCCCTCCGTCCAGAAGTTGAACCACCTGGGCTCTTCCAGATTGGTGTCATCCAGCAGGGTGTCAACGATGATATAGGGGTCCGTCAGCGTGACGATGTAGTTCAGCTTCGCTTTGTGCGGAGTGAAGGGAGCCGGATTGTAGCTTGGCCCGGCGGACAGTCCATACAGATAATCCTGCTGTTCGCTGCAATCCATCAGTTCCGAATAGTCAAGCGTCCCGGACACATCCAGCGTTCCGCTGTACGTTGGCAGGGCGATGGATTCAACGTTGTTTGCGTCATTCCACGGCCAGCCATAAAGCTCACCAGCAATATATACCTGGGCCGAAAGCCCATCATAAGTATGCTCCTTCACAGTGAAGCCTGCCATCCCGTTCAGGGGACAGTATTCTGTCTCCAGCGTCAGATGGCCGAATACATACACCAGATACCGGTACGCAAAGACATCACCGGCCCCGGTAGTTACGGTCAGATTCAGCCAGGTTCGTCCCGGTTTTCCAGTCTTGAGCATCCAGCTCTCCGACCCGGTCCGAACCAGATGAAGGATTTTTCCGTCATCGGCCTTGACCGAATAAGTCGCCCTGGCTTCATCGCTGGACACATTCAGGATCAGATCCAGCGCATCATCGGTTACAAAAGCCGTGTCTTCGGCCAGAACTTTCTTGGCATTGATGTCGGTCCCGGGTGCAACGTTCATGGTAACGACCGGTCTCGTGGGCTTCACGCGACTGTCCACCAGTGTGAACTCTTCCGTTACCGTCCTCTCGACGGTCCAGTTATTCCCGGCTTGACCGGGAATCTCACCATGTCCAGCAGCCACAGCCGTCACAATCAGTTTCCCTTCACCGTTAGCAGTAACCTTGAACTGGTTGGGAAGTTCTCCCGCCTTGATTACCACTATCTCCGGATTGGAGACCTGCAGGTCGAACCTGTCGCAGATGGCCGTCTTGGGATTGGGCACAATGGTGAAAAGGCGCTCCTCTCCGTACTCCCACTTCTGGGCATCGTTGCTGATCTGCAAGGCGATGCTTTTCAGCTCGCTGGTATCCGTCACCACCAGTTCCTTCGGATTGCACGAAGCCAGGGCTAGCGCCGCCGTGGCCACCGCCACAGCTATAAACAACTGTTTCATATGATTTTACCTTTTTACGTCATACCCGGCGTGACCGGGTATCTTCTAGAAAATATACACCAGCGACAGTATCACTTCATTGGGCAGAATGAACCATTTCTGCCCCTCATCAACCACCTTCCCACAACTCGGACACGCATAGGTGGTGTATTTGGTCCAGCCACCCCAGAGGCCAAGGCCGAAGTCCAGGTTGATGTGCTCCTTCAGCATCAGGGAATACCCGCCGGATATGGCAGCGCCAAAGGCATCACCTTCCTCGGATGTCTTGGTGATAATGCCGCCGTGATTGTATTCCTGATACTGGGCCTTTCCTCCGACCCACCATCCGGAATACACATTCCACGGCCACCAGCGGGCGCCGATGGCGTATGCCTGTTTGCGGTCCTGCTTTTGATCCGGATTCGGCTCAGAAAAGAGGCCGTTGAAAGTATCCTTCTTTCCGAAGGTCCAGGGGTTGAACTTCGCTCCGACATGAATGCTCCAGTGCTGTGCAACGGCAGCGGACCCTTCGACGCCGATGGTACCCAGGTCAATCATATCGGCGGCATTTGCCGCCACCGCCCAGGTCTGGGCTGCGGCCACATGGCCACCGGCTATCAGTAGAGTAATAACGAATGGAATTAAAAATAACTTTTTCATATTGAGTGAATTAAAGATTTCAAAGGGAATCCGCTCTCTCCTGCGGAGCTGCCATCTCTCAGCCTCAATCATTCTCACTGGTAGCCCCTTGGCGCAGGAGAGAGTTTCATCCCGGATTATAAGAAGTCACCACGACTATTTCGCCGTGCGGACCTACACCGTTGATGTGTTTGCCTGCATAAAATGCATCGTCGGCATCGAAATTAGCCTTGGGAATTGTCATCATCCACGGCGCTTTTATACCAGACAGGTATTCCTTCAACACTACATACTCCTCATCAGTGTATGTGTGATAGCCAACGGTCTTGAACATCTTGCCCAGCGGCGGATCCAGGACGATGAAGTCATCCTCCTTCGGCCGGACCCTTTGCATGAAAGTGACAGCATCCTCGCCGAAGAATTTCGTCTTGGCCATCCGCTCCTTGAATTCCTGAGACTTCAGCATGGCGATTTTTCCGTCCAGGGAGTGCCTGTTAAGTCCACGACCTCCGTATGTCGGCCGGAACACGCCATGCCTGTCAAATGTAAACTGACCGTTGCTCGAATACTCCAGCAGGAACATCAGGATGGCATTCTCCTGGTCGCCGGTGATTTTTCCGGAGGCATAGAGCTCGGTGAAATACGAATACACCGACATCTTCATAGCCGTAAAGACATATTCCTTCAGAAGTGATTCATCCTCCGGAGGATTCTTCTGCAGCCGCCAGAACATCTTTGAATACTGGAAGCGCTTTTCCATCTCGAAGGAGTAATCCTCAGTGTATCTCACCGGAAACACTTCGGCATACTTCACGCTCCGCATCAGTCTGTCAACCCGATCGACAAATTCGCCATAGCGGTTCTGCATATCGCGGAACTCCAGATACGGCGCAATCAATTCTTCCTCCCGTGCGCGAAAGACTTTGCCGATGTTCCACCAAGCGATATTTATCAGTTTTAGCGCCGACCGGACCGGGCAGCATCTTTCCTGGACCCCGGTGTAAAGCGCGAATAGCTGAGGACACAGATCATTGACATAGTACCGCCCGAAACCATCGGCATTCAGGAACAGGGAGCCCCCGCCTGCAAACGGTTCTATATAGCGCTTCCCGCCCTTCGGCATCAGGGGAAGAATCCTGTCCAGGTATTTTCCCTTACCTCCAATCCAAGTGACAAGTGATTCCATACGCATTATCATTTAGAGGACAATCTTGATTCCGGCGCCGACGTTCCAGCGAAGTACGCTGCCGTATGAATTGAATACCATAGGGACGCTTCCGTGAAAGACCATCCCTACGCGCTGGCTCCAGAACCATTCGGCGCAGAGCCTCGCGTATATTCCATATATAAAGTCAACCGCTTTTGCTCCGGAGGATATGTAATCAGGAATCTCCTTGAGGGGATCCACGAGTTCGGCACCGGCGAGGATTCCGCCGCCGGCATATAGATTCAGACTCCGGCTCCGTGTTGCGGCCAGGCGATGCATATATCCGCCCGCGGCAGTAAGGTCCGCTACCTTGACGGACAGATTCCCGGCAGGGAGCGCGAAGTTGTTGGTGGTCACTCCCGCATCCCAGTATCCTCCAAGGGTATATCTTTCATAGAAAGCCTCAGCGCAGACGGACCGGCCATTGAAGAGCGAGGAGGCTCGGAGCGAAGATTGGCCAGACATTGTCCGCTGCGCTGAAGCGTAGTGTGCAGTGAATATCACCAGCAAGGCAGTGAAAATGATTCGTGTTTTGTAGTTCATTTTGCTATCCGTTGGTAAGCATTACTGAACGCAAAATAAGTTGAAATTTTTGTCACCTCCAAATTTTTCCATACTTTTGTGGAAAGTAATACTTATCGGAGGTGAGCGAAGGAGACATGAAAATGGCGCCGGAAAATACCCAAAAAGGCGTGGTACAGAGCGATGAACTGTACCATGTAAACGGCGTTGTTTACATAGAAGCAAACCTGAAAATCAATGAGTTGCGCGTACTGATGGCCATTGTACAGCATCTCCAGGGAGCCATCCTCTTCAAGGTGCGCCGAAGGGTCCCAAAGGGGCCTCTGCCCGAGGTCTTTTTACCCGAGCGAAAAGTTGTACCCGATCTCCCGGATGTCCGCGTAGTCACCATACCTGTTTTGGATTTTCACTTCGGTCGTAACAACGGAAAACGGCTCCGTGAGTGCCTGGAAGCCCTTTGTCACACCCGAATCGCTTTCCCCGAAGGAAGAAAAAACGACACCGCCGGCTCCCTCATAGTAAACAATTTTCCCGGGCTCATCAGCGGCTTTTCCTTTCCTCCATACGCATCCTTTGTGGACGTGTACCTTTCCGACCCGCTCATTGAGCGTCTTCTGCTAACGGAAGAAGGCTACAGCCACTACTCACGTTCCAGGGCCCTGAGCATAACCAACAAATACACGGTCAGGGTCTATTGGCTCATCTGTTCCTGGCGCAGCAAAGGCGGCTTCTGCATCAGTCTCGATGGATTCCGCAAATTGTTATCCCTTGGAAAGGGATACGACAAGCCAAGCAACATCGTCGCCAGGATACTTGAACCTTCAAAAGCTGACTTCGAGAGCGCTTTTCCCATCAGTTTCCAGTACAGATTCCATGAGAGCGATGGCGGCACGAAGATCGTCTTTAAGATAAAAGTCCCGCTTCCTGAAACCGAGGTAAGGCAGCGGAAAAAAGAGGCTTATGAATTCTGTGCCAATCTGTTGGCAAAATCGGGTATAGACCGTTCATTGCTCTTGCCCCTTCTGGAAAACCTCGATTGCGAGGATATTAGGCTCTTTGTCTTGAAGGTGACCGAGCTTTGCCGCTTCCTCTCCGCAAGTAAGGGAATCAAAGACCACAACCGCTATTTCCTCTCTTCTATGCAGAACTGGCTTGAAGACTGGACGCTGCGCTACCAGGACATCGGCGGCTGATTTTCTTTTTCACCTTTTGGCGGGTCCTCATAGAATCCTTTTGTTAATTCTATAGGATTATCTGTATAGTTCCCAATTTGCTCTTCTTCGTAATGGACTGCATTACAAATGCTTATGCCGCTAGCTATCCATTACCCAGAAACATTTTGACTAACTTTCTACGCCTCGGGGAAACGTTTTGACTGACACCCGGCTACAAAATGACTAACCGTCGGCAACAATTTGACTAACTTTTTCGCTCCCCGAAACAAAATGACTAAATCCTGCCTCTGTGGGGTAATGGAGGCTATCGAAAAAATGCAAAAGACTCTCGGCTGCAAGATAACTGACTAACAATCAGAGGAAACAAAATGACTAACCTCCCCGGGCAGAGAAACAAAATGACTAACTTTTCTTGCTTCCACCACAATCATTCAGGGTTTTGAATTACCCCGCAAAGATAATCAATGCTGACGTCCCCTTTAGGGCCGTCTGCCAGCTGCAAGGTCAAGCCCTTCGGGTTTTGCCGAAAATCTCCACCCCTGCGGGGTAGTATTTTCGACAAAAACCTTGCATCTGCCACCGCATTGATTACTCACGCTCAATAATTCAAAACCCTTAAAATGATTGCGTTATGATTACATCAATTCAAAAGAACACTCCTTCAAAGAAGCAGATGCTTCAGGAGATGGCCTCCCGGATGACATCCTCTGCAAAGCTGGAACTCAGGAGCCTGATCGACGAGTTGGGACTAAGTCTCATTACTGTTTCACCCTCTAACACCATTGCCTTATGAGTAACAAGCTGCATTTCGCACACACCTGGCAGGTCCACTACACCTCCGAAGAGACCTTCAACCTGGATTCCGTCCAGTTCAAGGAACTAATGAAAGTCCTTGACATCAATTGCTTCTACGATGACGATGAATTCGCTGATGACATGGAATGCATGGTGGATGACTGGAAATCGGCCCTTGAGCGGCTGCGTAACTATCCCTACATTCCGGAAGATGACTGTGACGCCATTGAAAAAGCCCTCGCCATGCTGACACCTAAGCCCTCCGTACAGGAACTGAACGAATACCTGACCCGTATCTATACCAATTCCGACACCGAAGACGGATACATCCACATCTCCTTCTTCTAGGAGACACCCTCATTCTTGCAACAAAGGCAGGTCATCGCTCATGATGCCTGCCTTCTTAATGATACCGCTTAACATCCTGTTGGTCGCTCCAGTCGTGTTGCCGGCAAGCCGACAACACCACTTCCGCTCCGTCGGCGCTTGGGACCTCGACGTCAGCAAACTGCCGCCGAAGTCCCACGGCTCCGCAGACTCTGTCGTTTGTGCCCGGCGAACGGCCAACGTTGTCGGCCTTTTCGCTCGGTCCCAAGCGCCAGAGACTGCTCCACCGCCGCGCCTCTCACCGCCCGGCAGTCGGCAAAAGCCGCCTGCCCGGCTCCCATTTATCTTACCACCTGCGTAAATACCGGAGCCTCACCATCCTTCACCGTCACATATACGGTAATTTCCACCATTTTTGATTCAGGGGTTGCCTGACGAGGTGCTGTGAGCGCAATGAACTGATATTCCGTCCCATCGGGAATCTTCCTGGAAGCCACCTTTGAAGCCGTTGCGCTGAGCATGCTGTAACCTTCCACGGCGGCATCAAAAATGGCCGATTCCTCCTCGCTCACAGCATGAGTCTCGGGGAATTCTTCCAGTTTCACATAATCACCCTCCAGGAAACCGTTTGCTTTCAGGAACTGGTCCACTTCTTCCGGCATGGCCATCATGCGAGCGGCACGGACGCCGTATCCGGGCAGCACTTCCGCCTCCGGTTGTTTCTTAGCAATATCAGCAGCACTGGAGAAGAGGCCGCCGCTGCCGAAGGTGCAGAAAGGAACCACCTTCTTTCCCGAAAGGTCTATCTCATTAAGGCAGGAAAGCATCGGCAGCGCACAGGTCCCGAACCATACGGGATAGCCGATGAAGACCACATCGTATGCCGAAATATCGGCCTGCACTGGCTGAATCTTGGGAAGGATTTCTTCCTCCCGTTCCCGGATACAACGCTGGATGGTTTCATCATAGGTGCCGTTATATGGCTCCACAGGCACAATCTCTTCCAAATCAGCGCCAAGGGCTGTGGAAATTTCCTGTGCAACGGCCTTTGTGTTGTCACTTTGGGAATAATAGAGTACGAGCACCTTGGGCGCCTCCTTTTTCTGCCCGCAAGAAGCGGCGGCAATCATCGCAACCAGGGCGAAGGCCATCATCTTAATGAATCTCATATTAGTTTGATTGAATTGATAATCCTTCCGCATTGAACGTCCTCCCGGCGTGCAGAGAAGAAATCCGGCGTAGTGAAGGTGTCGATTCCGCACACTTGAATGTTCTCTTCCTTTACTCCGGCACTTTTCAGCAGCCAGATATTAGCTTTCCACAGGTCGATATGGTGCCCGCCCGACATGGGCGTACCATCGCCCGGGCCGCGGAACGACCAAATCATGTCCATCGGGAAGTCGGCATTCTTAAAATGCTCTGCAACCTCTTCGCCTACCTGAAAACTGTCCGGGCCGATAGAGGGGCCAATCGCAGCCAGCAAATCCCCGGCATTACAGCGGAATTGCTGCTCCATCACATAGATGGTCTTCTGCGCGATATGCAGGACCGTCCCTTTCCAGCCGGAATGAACTGCTGCAACGACGCGCCTGATGGGATCGTAAAGAAGAATGGGTACACAATCGGCCGTTCTGACACCAATCGCCACACCCTGAAGCGCAGTCACAAACGCGTCATATCCTTCCAATTCCTCAGCCGCATAATCCGGACGGTCTATAATCGCGACCTTGCTGTCATGCACTTGATGACCCTGAATTACAGGATAAGGAAGCACACTGTCCCTCCGTGTGGAAAAGGCTTCCACACTGTCTCCCAACGCGTATTTGAGCAGTTCTGTGTACATCCATGCAAATTTAACCATTTTCGCCGATATCCTCAATCCCCAACGCACGCTCCGACCAAGCGTCCGGCAAGCCGGCCACTTCATCGGAGCTTTCCCGCGCTTTGGACCTCAGCGTCAGCAAGCTGCCGCCGAAGTCCAACCCGGTGACAGACTGGCACCGGCAAGCCGGCACCAGACTGTCCCTCGGGCCGCGCACCCACGGAGCCCGGCAGCCGGACAAGTCCGCCTGCCCGGCTCTCCATCTCACGGAAAATGATTACATTTGCAGAGTAAGACAAATCGAGATTTTCAAGGGAAAATATAAACTTATTCTATTACTTGTTCGAGCGGTAATTCCTGGGCGATATACCTGTCTCCCGACGGAAGAAACGGGAGAAAAGAGTGGCCTCCGTAAAATTCAGTTCAAATGCAATATCACTGACTGGTCGGTTTGTATGACGCAATAATACTTTGGCCTGCAATATAGTCCGTTCATTAAGCCACTCCATTACACTTCGTCCTGTCTGTTTGCGAACCAATGCCGACAGATGATTCGGGCTCAGGTGCAACTGTTCTGCATAAAAAGCGACATTGCGCTCCTTGGTTCCGTACATGGCTACCAAATCTGTAAACTGTTGCATCTGCTGCTGCGCGTGTGTGAGCCTTATCTTATGTTCGGCTGCCTGCTCATGTATATTCGCAAGGTCGTTCATTACGGCTGATAGCAGGTATTCGACGGTCTGCATCGAGAAAGAAGGCTTATGGAGAACCTCCCAGATGAGAGCGTAATACTTGCCTATGCGCAGGAAATCATTGTCGGCAAGGTGAATTTGCGTTGCTCTTGCATAAGAAACCGGGAGATTCTTGAACGAGATGAACTGCACGTCAAAATCGGCAGAGAGACTGTTGATTTCGATGTAGCTGTTTTCGGGGATGACGAGCACATCTCCGGCTTGCAAGTCGAAGGGCAGCATGTTGACCTTGAAATTACCGCTGCCCTGCGTAATGCGGACAAGCCGCCCTACCGGAACATATTGTGGTGTGCTCATCAGTTGCTGCACTTGTTCAATCATGGAGTCGCTGACATGATTGACAAAAGCAAAACTCTCGTTGGAATAGATATAGGGATTGCCAATGATCACCTGTCGGAGCAGATGGGCGGGCAATATGCGGGGACTGTTCTTCATGCGACTGTCAAATTTCGGTGCAAAGGTGCTATATTTTGAGCACTTTTGCAATGGAAAGAGAAGATTTCGTTGAATCTGCACATATTTCCGTTGAAATGGTTTAGCAACTTGATCAGTTGAGTAGTAATTTTGCGACATCAAACAGACAGAATGCTAAAAATTACGCTTATGTGGAAATTTATGAAACTTTACGCGCTGGAAATCTACACTGTGATTGCCATGCAGCTCATTACCCTGGTTGCCATGTTCATGGATGGACTGACCGTCATCCAGCAATTTGCCGTCTGGGTGTCGTTCCTCTGTATCTTGCACGAGTGGGAAGAAGGACGTTACCCCGGAGGATTCCTCGACCTGATTCAAAAGAATGTGTTGCAAATAGAACTCGAAAAAGAGACCAAACTCGGCAGTCGTCTCATCACGGCCGTTTTCATCTTTGTGATGACCCTTGTGCCGTTCTTCTTTGGCGACCAGATACCCATGTTCCCGGTTGCGATGGCAACATTCTGTATTTTCGAGGGCATTGTCCATGTGGTGGGCATCAAGATTTTCAAGCTGCCCAAACCTTATACTCCGGGACTGGTAACGGCTGAAATTGAACTGGTGACAGGTATCTGCCTCATAACTTACATTGCCGTCAATCATCTTGGAGCGTGGTACGACTATACCTTTGGCCCGTTTGTTTTCTTGTTCTGCTTTGTCTGCATGCAACGGAGCCTGGTGGCATCTATCGGCGGGGAAATAAGATATAAGGATATTCTTGCAAATGTCCGCAAACGCATTGCCGGGAAATGAGGACAAATAAATTCGTATTCGGTGTGATTGAGGCGGGTCTGTTGGCGCTTGCGGCAACAGTCCCGCTTTTGTTTTGAGCGGAGACGGATCGCCCGATTCTTCGGGCGATTGGTCGGAGCGGTGCAACATTTGGGACGGAATTTGTATCTATATAGGCGTAACCAACTACACAAATCATGAAACCGAAGAAGAAACAGAAGAAACTGCGGATTACGGAGGCCGACTATATGTTGGCCCAGCGCAGAGCGGCTCGGATGGAAGAAATTGCCGAGCACGGGAGGCCGGTTTCATACACGGCGCTCCACAAATCGAAGAAGGTTTATGACCGCAAGCGTCTGAAGAGGACGGGCATCCATCTCGATGACTCGTCCTCTTTTCGTAAAGGGTTGAAATAATGCCGAATAATTGGTATTTTTGTTCGGAAAATCGAGATTTGACGGTGAGAGGCTTTGTTGGGGACAAGGAGTACGCGTGACGTTTTCTGTACTTGCGATAATTCTTCCGGAAATATTGATAACAAAGCATCAGAATAAACCACCTACCTTTGCATCAGTTAATATATTACGACTATGGCAAAGACACTTATCGCATTCTACTCCCGTCGTGGAGAAAACTGGGTGGACGGCAGTATCCGCAACCTTCCTAAAGGTAATAATGAGGTTATCGTGGAGAAGATTAAGGCTCAGCTCCCTGAGGCCGATGTCTTCCAGATTGACACCGTGAAGAAATATTCCGACGACTATATGGTCTGCATCGAGGAGGCTAAGCAGGAACTCCGTGCCAAGGCCCGTCCGCAGCTCACCGGCAAGGTGGAGAATATGGACCAGTACGACACCATCATCCTGGGCTATCCCAATTGGTGGGGCGTTCCTCCGATGGCTGTTTTTACCTTCCTGGAGAGTTACGACTTCGCCGGTAAAAAGATTGTTCCTTTCTGCTCCCACGAGGGCAGCGGCCTGGGCGGCAGCATCCGCCAGATTAAGATGGCTGTCCCCGAGGCCAACCTTACTGCAGGCGTAGCCATCCACGGGGCCGCCGCATCCCACTGTGAACGTGAAGTGAATCTCATATTAGCACAGGCAAAACAATGAAACGTATCATCCTTACTGCCATCCTTTCCCTTGCCACACTGACAGCATCGGCCCAGACGCTTGTCGTCTATTATTCCAAACCGGGTGAAACCTATACACCGGACGGAATCATCAACCTGAAAAAAGGGAATACCCAGGAGGTGGCCGAGCGCATCCAGAAACTCACGAAGGCAGATATCTTCCGTGTAGAAACGGTCAAGACCTATCCTGAAGACCACATGAATCTCATCGATGTGGCGAAGGAGGAGCTGAATGCCAAGGCCCGTCCGGCCATCAAGGGTGACATTGACATCTCAAAGTACGACACCATCTACATAGGCTGGCCCTGCTGGTGGGGAACGCTGCCGATGTGCATGTTCACCTTTATTGAGAAGCACGACTGGACCGGCAAGACCGTAATCCCGTTCACTACCCATGAGGGAAGCGGTTTCGGTAGCGGACTGCGCGACCTGAAGGCCGCCGTCAAAGGAGCAACGGTCACAAAGGGCCTGTCCCTTCGCGGAACAGCGGCCCGATCCAGCGACGCCCAGATTGAGAAATTTGTTACCGGAGGCAAGTGAATGGCAGACGAACAGCAGATTGTGGCCCTGTACCGGGAAATGTACCGATACATGATCTCAAAGGACACAGCCTCTCTTGGTAAGATGCTCTCAGATGACTTCGTCCTTGTGCACATGACAGGTATGCGACAAAGCAAGCAGGAATACCTGCGGGCTATCGCTAACGGGACATTGAACTACTACAGTGAAGAACTGGATGCAGCACCCGTTCAGATCGATGGAGACCACGCCAGGATCAAAGGACAGAGCCGTGTCAGTGCGGCCGTCTTCGGCGGAGGACGCCATACCTGGAGGCTACAGTTAGACATAACGCTCCTTAGAAGCGGGAATGGCTGGTCCATTACTGGTGCAAGGGCCTCCACCTACTGAGAAATTTTGATAAGCGAGAAATCTTCCGTACCTTCGTGAGTATGGAAGATTTTTTGATATTCAATACGCTGGAAGACGGGAAATACCCGGATGCGTACAAGGACAATTATCACTGCCACATCCTTTGTCGCAGCGGTGAAATGCAGTTTACTGCCGTGGGCATGACCTTCAAGGCCGGTTCCGGAGACCTGGTTATCTGGCAGATGACTACGGCTGTCTCCAGCGTAAAGTATTCGGCGGATTTTGATGCTGATTTCGTGCTCATCTCCAACCCTTTCCTGAATCTGTACAATCCGGAACAGGTGTGGGCCACCAAGGGATATGTGTATATCAAAAGCCATCCGGTCTTTCACCTGGAAAACGATGAATGGGATGTCATCGAGGCCGACTTCGAGCAGTTCCGCCATCGGATTCACTCACGCTTCGACCTCTTCTACGATGACAAGGTCGGGCGGGTTTTCCAACTGCTTTTGATGGATATGTGGAGCATCTACTCACGCGAGATTGAGAAGATGGACACGGACGAGACATCGGCCCGTGTCTTTATGAGGTTCCTGTACCTGGTCCAGCAGAACTGCAGGGAGCAGCGGGAAGTGGCCTGGTATTCTGACAAACTTTGCGTGACGCCCAAATACCTGTCGGCCATCTGCCAGAAGATAACGGGAAAGAGCGGCTCCTACTGGATTGAGTATTACACACTTCACGAAATCCTGCTCCTGCTGAACAACACGGACCTGACGCTCACTGACGTGACCGACAGGATGCATTTTCCGGCACCGCCAATGCTTACCCGTTACTTCAAAAGGGCAACCGGGATGACACCGTCCGAATACAGGGCCGGGAAATAAGCCTCAGTGCGTTGCCTTCAGGTACTGTAGGTCGCCGTACCAGTATGACGCAGTGCAACCGCCGTCGGCAAGGAAGTCGGCGCCGGAGATGAAACGGCCACGGCTGGAAAGCAGGAACTCCGCCAGGTCTCCGATTTCATCCGGGGTTCCCGCACGTCCGGCAGGCATTCCCTTAATCATATTTAGATAGCCTTCCGCCCTCGGACCATGTAGTTCATCATTCGCAAGTGGGGTGATGATGATCCCCGGACTGATGCTGTTGATGGTAGCCCCCCGACGGCCCCAGGCACAGGCCTGACCAGCAACCCGGAGCACATTGCAGCGTTTGGAATATTGATAAGCCTTGAGCGTGTCTGAGATGGCCTGAATGAAGGGAAGGTTCAGGAGCGCCTCAGTAGGGGCAGTAGCAAGAGCCTCGTTCTCTTCCAGACTGAGTGTCGGGAGCCGGTGGCCGGACTGAGAGGAGATGACAACGCCCGAACCGCCCTCGGCGATGACCTTGCCGAACTCTTCAAGCAGCACGGAGGTGCCATAGAGGTCCACCTGGAGGATCTTCTCCACGGGAGCCTGGGAAGGGGACACGCCGGCAGCGTTGATAAGGTATTTGACCGGACCGAGGGACGTTGCGAACTTCACCAGTTCCAGGATGTCCTCCCTGCTTCCAAGGTCGGTCTTGATGGTACGGGTCTCAAATCCCGCGTCCTCTAAGATCTTCGCTGCCTTGTTTGCGTTATCGATGCTGTAGTCGGCGAGGACCGTGATGCGTCCCGCGCCCACTCTTCTTGCGATGGCCATGGCGATGGACCCGGCACCGACTAGAACGGATACTTCTTTTATCATGATTTACAGTGTTTTGATGACTTTTGCGGGCACTCCGGCTACGACCGTACGCGGAGGCACATCCTTGGTGACGACAGCGCCGCTCGCGACGATGGCGCCTTCGCCGATGGTCACTCCGGGCATCACGCTCACACGCGAACCCAGCCAGGCATTGCGGCAGATATGGATTTCCTTCGTCTTGATGACGCGGATATCGTCCGGGTCGTGATTGACGGTGAAAAGGCCCACTTCCGGGCCCATCATCACGCCGTCATCGATGGTGATGGTCCCGACAGACATCACCGTGAGACCGTGGTTGGCAAATACGTTCTCGCCAAGGAACAGCCTGCAGGCCACGTCAATCTGGAAGGGAGGGGTGAGGAATGTGCCTTTCTTCATCGGCCCGAGCAGTTCCTGCTCCAAGGCGGCGATGGTCTCAGCCTCATCCGGGTCTGTCTGGTTGATCTTCCAGCATAGATGACGGCTGCGCTTCATCTCGCCGTGCGCCTGCTCCCGGTAGTCCGGATCCAGGATATGATAGGGCACTCCCGCCCTGAGCTCTTCAAATACGTTTTTCATTTTTTATCCAATCCTAATTTCTTGATCCAATTCGCAACATTTGTCCTGGCATCCTCATTGCGGACCGATGATCCACTGATGCCAAGACTTTCAAGATACTTTGCCTGCGGATAGTATTTCTGCAGCATTCTCTTGTAACTGCCGACTCCGCTGCCCCCATGAGTGCCGAAGGGAATCAGCGTCTTATCCTTCAACTCGGGATAGGCTTCGCAGAATGTATGGAGAATCATGGGTGGCTCGGCCCACCAGACCGGACCTCCTATAAATATATTGTCATACTGGCCAATGTTCTCCACATTCCCCTTGAACTTAGGACGGGCCGCTCTGTTCTTTTCGTTGGTGGCGATGGTCAGTGTCTCATCATAGCTCTCGGGATAAGCGACATCCGGTACAATCTCAAATACGTCGGCACCGGTGGCCTCAATGATATAATCGACCATTATAGCTGTGTTTCCTCTCTCCACGACGCCCACCTGCCAGTTTTCTCCGGCACGTGAGAAGAAAACAATCAGCGTTTTTCCTGCCGATGCCGTTCCTTCTCCGTTTTCTTCAGCGGGTATGCTTGCCCCTGATGTGGCGTCAGGTTCATCAATGTCAAGTCCTGAGGATTGGGTGCAAGCCCAGAACAGGATGCCGAGTATTGCAGTAAAGCAAATGCGAAGTCGGTTGTTCATAATACTTCTATTATTTTCAATGCAAAATTAGACAACCTTTCCGGGAGAATCCTTACCGGATTTTCCGTTTGTCTTATCATTATTTCCATTGCGGTTTTCAGTTTCCGAAGAATCGATAAACTCTCTGGAAATATTGATAACGGATGAATGCCGTATTCTTGGGAACTTTGCGACAGTTAAAGTTTTACCACTATGGACAAGATACTGAACATTACATCGACCGTCCGCCTGAGCAACGGACAGCTGATGCCCGTTTTCGGCATCGGTACTTTCAATATGCCCTCCAACGAGGTATGCAAAGCCGCGGTGCTTGAGGCGCTGCGCGTAGGGTACAGACACATTGATACCGCACATGCATACAACGATGAGCGTGGAGTCGGAGAGGCCATCCGCGAAAGCGGCGTTCCCCGCAACGAAATCTGGGTTACCAGCAAACTCTGGCCTTCTGACTATCCGGACTCCCTGACGGCCATCGACAAGATGTTGCAGCGTCTCGGACTCGACTACCTGGATCTCCTGTATGTCCACCAGCCGGTCGGCGAAATCAAGGCCGCCTGGAAGGGAATGGAGGAGGCTGTCCGACAGGGTAAGGTCCGTACCCTGGGAATCAGCGACTTCGACTGGCATCAGAAAGAGGTGGAAGAGTTATTCCATTACGTATGCCATGAGGCGGAGATCAAACCCGCTGTGATGCAGATCGAGTTCCATCCCTATGCGCAACGTGAGGAGTGGCGCTCCCTGATGGCGGAGAATGGCATCCAGCTGGAAGGCTGGTTCCCGCTGGGCGGAGGCCTTCTTCCCAGACAGACCCTGCGAGAAGATCCGGTCATACTGGATATCGCCGCGTCTCACGGCAAAACGGCTGCCCAGGTCATCCTCCGCTGGCACCTGCAGATGGGAGCATCCACCGTTCCCGGCTCCAAGGATCCCATACATATCCGGGAAAACGCGGACATTTTCGATTTCTGCCTCTCGGAAGAGGAGATGAAACGGATTGGCACCCTTAACAAGGAAAAGCGGTTCTATGAGAGCGATTATGAACAGCTGAAGAGCTTCGTCTCCGGATGGGGTGTGAAAGACTGATATATTAACTAACAATTTATAAGCTATGAATTTAAGAATGCAAGACCGCGCAGAGTTGAAGGCATTAGTAGACTTCTACGCAACCGAGAGTGACAAGAACAACCAGGACTGCTACGTGGAGATTTTCCGCCCCGACATCAAGCTGGATGTGTATTTCGGAGATAAACTGGGCATGCAGGCCCGCGAGGTGCACGATATGATCCGCCAGTACAAGGCCTTCGGAGCAGCCAAAGTGTCCTTCCACATGAACGGACAGCAGAATGTGGACTTCGTGGATGAGACACACGCCACCGGCACCTGCTACGCCCTGGCCACGCTCGTGACGGAGCAGGACGGCAAGGACGTGCTGACCACCCATGCCGTGCGCTACTACGACAAATACATCAAGATTGACGGCCGTTGGTGGATCGCCGAGCGCGAGCAACACTTCGAGTGGTCAACCAAACAACAATTGGGATAGTCACTTGAATCTTATTCATCTGACCGATAAATTCGAATTTCTCGGCCTGATTCAGTTTATAGGGTTTCGAGCCCGATGAAGTGCCGGATGCCCGGTGTCTGGCAGTCACGGTGGCCTGTGTTGATGCGGATGAGGGTTACATCCTGATAAGAGGCGGCCATCCGCTCGAAGGGGAAACGGATGATGGTAGGTGTGTTGTAGCCCACACCGTATTCCAGCAATGCCAGTTTCCCTTTCCCTAAGGTTTTCTCCAGAAACGCATAGTATCGTTCAGCCTGCTGATGCCAGCGGTTGTCTTCCACGAAGTACTGGTCCTTGCGGACATTGATTTCCATCGGCCCGCCGCATACAGGGCATCGGGGTACCAGCGCTGAAGGAATGCGGCAGTCTTTCTGCTCTGCGACCATCTGTTTCACAAGCGATTCGTTGCTGTACCTTTTGGGATGACAGGCCGTTGCACACTGCATAAGGCCATAATCGCCCTGCACCCCAAAGACCTTGTCCGGGTCATAACCGGCCTTGACAAACTGGCCATCGACATTGGTGGTAATCACAAAGTATTCCTTGCCCTGGACGAGTTCCAACAGATGCCTGTACAGCGGTTTCGCTTCAGGAGCGAAGCGGGCATAGTCAATGTGCCGGGACCAGTAGGCCCATTTCTCCTCCTCGCTCCGGAATGGATAGAACGAGGATGTGTATAGATCCGTGAAGCCGTAACGCGCAATCATATCGGCAAAAGCCTCCTCGAAGTCGGGACCATCATAATTGATGCCGGCCGCCGTTGACAGACCGGCTCCTGCACCGATGAGGACGGCATCTGCCTGGGCGATGGCGGCCTCAGCCTTTTGCAAGGGCGTTTTGATAAAGTTCATGGTCGATGTCTTTGAAGGTATTGAAGATGACCGTTTTGACGGACGATTCCGGGTGGCTGGCCATCCAGGAACGAACGGTGGAAACGGCAATATCGCAGGCCCGGTCATTGGGAAAGCGGAATTCTCCGGTGGAGATGCAGCAGAAGGCGATGGACTCAAGACCATGCCTGTTGGCAAGATCCAGGCAGGAGGAATAGCAGGAAGCCAGCTGTACTTCCTGCTGGCGGAGGGGCCGGGAAGTGGTAACAATGGGACCGACAGTGTGAATGACATACTTTATCGGGAGGTTGAACCCAGGCGTCATCCTGGCGCTGCCCGTGGGCTCTTCCGTGCCGTGCATCATCTCCGCGCAAGCTAGCCTTAGTTGCACGCCTGCGGCCGAATGGATGGCATTGTCGATGCAGCGGTGAAGGGGCACGAAACACCCCAGCATCTGTGAATTGGCGGCATTTACGATAGCATCCACCTTCAGGCGCGTGATGTCGCCTTGCCAGATGGTCAGTCCTTCGTCATGAACTTCCACCACCCCTTTGTCCTCTCGCTGCATCTGCAACTCAGCATCCTGCATTTTTACAAAGTCTTCGCTGATGGCTTTAGGTTCCCACACATTCATCAGTGCCCGCATCATCCGCTGCCGCTCTTCGAGTGAAGAAGGTATCTGATGACTGACATGCTCGTCAGCCATCAGATACATGATGATGTTCTTCAGATTCTCTAGCCTGTCCATGATCCTTACTTCTTATAGATTGCCCTCGCACGTGGCAAGGGCAATCTCTTTGTGTTCGTAAAGGAATCTGAGTGCTGTCTGTAACATACGCTTAATATGCAGCCGTAAAACGCTCCTTGTGGTGGTTCTCCTGCTCCAGTTCGTCAACCATTGCCACGGCATAGTCCTCCACGGAGATGAAACTCTCGCCCTTCTCGTCAAAAATCATATCATCCTTGCCAAGACGGTATTTGCCAGTGCGAGTGCCGGGCTGCAGGTTGCCGAGGTTTCCGGCGGGCGAGAAGAATATCCAGTCTATATCCTGCTCCTTCATGAGCGTATTCAGGTAGAACTCACCAAGGCTCTTTACTCCTGGCAGCCACGCCTCAGGCAGTGTACCCGTGTCAACAAGACGCACACCGGGCTTTACGAACAGGGTACCAGCCCCACCGACAATCAGCAGTCGGCGCACACCGGCCTGTTTTGCACCCTCGACAATCTTCGGATAGTTCTCCAGCGTTTCCTCATACTGGCGTGGATTCGCCCAGCCGGGATTATAGGCACTGATGACAGCATCCTTGCCTTTAGCCAAGGCAGCCAGTTCGGCAGGATTGGTAGCATCGGCCACCACATACTCTATCAGGCCATTCTTCACCTTCACACTGTCCATGTTGCGTACGATAGCCGTAACTTTGTGACCTCTGGAAACCAACTCGTTCAGGATAGCATTGCCTACGAAACCCGTTGCACCGATTAAAACTACATTCTTTGCCATAATTCTTCTTGTTTTTATTGTTAATACTTTTGTTTCGACGGTGCAAAGGTACGACACTGCTGAATATTTGTCAAGTAGATACTTTTTTGTAAGTATATAGTTTTTTCGTAAGAAATAGGAAAGAATATAATGTATGGCGAATTAATAGAATGAAAATTTTTTAAATAATTTTTGAGTGGAATATAATTTATTGCTTACTATTGGAAAGTATAAAGATCTTCGCTATCTTTGCTGCGTCTAATCATGTATTATGAAAGAAGTCAATACCGCTTATCTTACCTGTCCCATCCGGAACGTCATTGACCGTTTCGGCGACAAATGGTCCCTGCTGGTCCTGTATCACCTGCATAAGTATGGGACCCTTCGCTTCGGTCAGATCTATAAGGAAATGAGCGATGTGTCTGAGAAGATGTTATCGGCCACCCTCAAGAACCTGGAGCGGGACGGTCTCGTGCACCGCAAGGCCTATCCGGAGATTCCTCCACGCGTGGAGTATTCCCTTACGTCGCTCGGTGAATCCTTGATGCCCCATGTGGACAGCCTCATCGGCTGGGCTGTGGCGCACTTTCAAGATGTTACGCACGGAAAAGTATTGGTATAGATAACTGAGCCATGAAAGAAGCACTGGATTATCTCAAAGAGAACAGAGAGGTGGCATTTGCCACTATCGGAAATGGACGTCCGCAAATGCGCGTATTCCAAATCATGAAGCAGTCAGAAACTACACTTTGGTTTGCGACAGGGCCGCACAAACGGGTATATGCAGAATTGCAGGAGAACCCTGCCGTGGAGATTCTTTCCCGGAGTGGAAACATCTCCGTCCGCGTGAGCGGTGATGCCGTATTTGATGTCCCGGACGATATCTGCAAGGAGATTTACGAAACCAATCCGGTCCTGCCCAGGCTTTACCCTGACTACAAGTCCCTGGCCTATTTCCGCGTAGAGATTGACCGGCTGGATTACTATGACCTTACACCAACTCCGCCAGTCCTCCGCCACTATGACCGCACAACTGGACAGTACGTGGATTTGAATCCTTTTGGAGAGAAGAAAACGAAGGTGTAAATTCTGTTCGAATTGAAAACACCCCGACAGTCCAGTTAAGGATTGCCGGGGCGTTGGTTTGTTAAGGATGATTTAGCGCTTATCCTGTAAGCCGAATCCGGCCCACTGGTCCTGCAGGTAGTTCTGCTTAATGATTTTGCGATAGACGGTTGCGCGGTCTCTCAGGGAGTTCAACTGCTCGTTGGCTTCCTGGAGCTTCCGGGTGACCTCCTCGCGAAGCCTGTCTACCTCGCGGATCTTCTCTATGGCTTTGTCGGCATCCTGTTCCATTACGGTCAGGTCCGCTTCTTTGACGCCGTATTTCCCGAGTTCGGCGATTCTCCGTTTCATGCCTGCTGCAAGTGACTTTCCTTTGAGGGCATTGGTTTCGAATGTCTTTGACATTGTGATAGTTGTTAAATCAGACATGAATCTTCGTATGTATTTTATACATAGCGGATTCCATAGCAAAAATACTAAAAAAAGTGTTTGTTTGTGACCCTCGGAATCCGAAAAAAATGCTACCTTTGCACCCGCGAAAAGGCTCTTTTCGCAGCTTGGTAGAGCTGCAATCTCCACTGTTTTTTAACCTTGTTTTTTATGAAAAAGAGATTGCTGTATACCATTCTCTCCATCAGTTTGCTCACTGTTATGGCGGGTGCCGCCATCGCCCCGGCGCTAGGTGTCATAAGTGCCCATTTCGCAGGTAGGAATCCGCTCCTAATCCAACTCATAGTAAGCCTTCCGGCACTGTTTATCATCCTCACGAACCTGTTTTTCCCCTGGCTCTGCAGGCTGATGAAAACCCGTACACTGGCTTTGACAGGACTTGCCCTTTATGTGCTCTCCGGAGCCGGGGCGTTCTTTGTCGACGATATCTGGGTGTTGCTGGGCTTCCGTGCCCTGATGGGCGTCAGCGTGGGAATGATCATGCCGCTCTCCACGGGCCTTCTGGCTTACTATTTCCCGCCAGAGGAGCAGGCTGGGTTGATGGGCCTTTCGGCCGCCATGAACCAGATGGGCGGTGTGGTAGCCACCTTTCTTGCCGGGATGCTGGCCGGAATCAGTTGGAACTATGCCTTCCTGGTGTATCTGCTGGGGCTTATCGCCATCATCCTTGTGGCAGCGTTTCTGCCAAATGAGCGCCTGGCCGGCAGAGGTGGTGTATCCCTTTCGCTTCTCAGACGATTCCATCCGTCTGTGGTAGGCATGTTCCTGGTGATGATTCTCTTCTTTATCTATCCTACTAATTTCGCCCTCACTGCCTCCGGAACACTTTCCGAGATGGGCGTAACGCTTACGATGGTCGGGCTGGACGTGGTGGCTTTTCTGGTGGGACTGGTTTTCGGCGCATTAATGAAGCGTTTCGCCACACAGATGAAGTATGTCGCGCCGCTTGGATTTGCCGCAGGATACCTGTGCCTGGCCATTGGCGGAAGTCTTGCCTGGCTTCTGGCAGGATCAGCCCTGATCGGTGTTGCAAATGGCATTGGAGTGCCCTATCTGAATACCATCGGCAGTGTAAAAGCCGGAAAAGAAGCTGCCACGACTGTGATGCCGCTGCTGTCCGCTGCACTTTATCTTGGACAGTTCCTTTCTCCGCTCATCGTATCTCCATCCGCCAGATTGATGCATACTTCGCCTTATTTTGTGGGCGTGGGCGTTTCCATTATCTATTTGGTACAGGCCATTTTAACTCGTAAACAACAAATGCTTCCACGTATATGAAAAGATTAATCATGCTTATCGCGGCATCCGCCATGCTGCTTTCCGCTTGCTCCGGAAAAGAAAAGATTTCCTTTGTCAAAGGCGAATTCAATCAAATGGAATTCTCTGCCGAAGACGGCACATCTGTGAAGTTCAATCTCTTTATTCCCTCTGAATTAACGAGGGGAGAAGTCTACCCGCTGGTGGTATTCATCCATGACGCGGGTGCGCTGAGCGACTCGACAGCGGCAGTTCTGAGCCAGAACGGCGCAAAAGTATGGGCTTCCCAGGAGTGGCAGGCAGAGCGTCCGTGTTTTGTACTTGCTCCGCAGTTCAATACCATTACAGTCAATGACGAGGCAGTAGTTACCCCCGAAGTGGGCGCAACTGTCGCACTCATTGAAAAGCTCTGCAGGGAATTTCCCATCGACAGGAACAGGATTTATGGCACCGGTCAGTCCATGGGATGTATGCAGACCATCGTCACGGCCGTCAATTATCCGGAGATGTATGCCGCACTCTATCTGGTGGCAGGGCAGTGGGAGCCGGAGGACTGCGCTCCGCTTGCCAACAAGAATATCTGGATTGTGGTTTCGGAAGATGACCAGCGCGCCTATCCGGGGATGAACGCAATCACAGACTATCTTGTGGCGAATGGTGCCTCCCTGTTCAAAGAACCGATGAATGCCCAGGCTACGTCCGAAGAATGGAACGAATATGCAAACAAAGCCATCGAGAGCGGTGCCAACATCAAATACACTCCGCTTTTGAGCGGCACCCTTCCGGAGTGGAAGCCCAACTTCAAACCCGGCAATGGTGGCGGTTTCGGCCGCGGTCCCAGACCTGAAGGAGGGAATGGCGACAAACCTATGGGTGGCCGCCCGGGAGAGCGGCCGCTGGGTCCCGGTGCTGCCGCCGCGCATATGGGAACCTTCCCTGTAGCCTATACTTTTACTCCTGTTTTAGAATGGCTGTTCGGGCAAGTAAAAAGAGTCCCTACTGACAAGTAAATTCGAATTTCTCGGTGTCTTCCTAACCTCAACCCGTGCTCCGACCAAGCGTCCGGCAAGCCGGCCACTTCGTCGGAGCCACTCCGCGCTTTGGACCTTGACGTCAGCAGAGCTGCCGCCGAAGTCCAACCCGGTGACAGACTGGCACCGGCAAGCCGGCACCAGACTGTCCCTCGGGCTGCGCACCCACCGCCCTCCGACCCGGCGTGGCCGGGCCGGAAGGCTATCACTTCATAGAATTCAGAATCTTGGAAGTCTGGCTCCAGTAGAAGAAAGCCTCCGGGTTCGTTTTCTTAAGTTTATTCAGCTTTGTAGACAGAGGATTCTCCACGACAAGCGTCTGCACGCGCTGAACATCTCCGTCGAAACGAACGGGAGATTCTACATTCTTGACGAGACAAGCCGCCGCATACGCAGCCTTGGCGGCTTTCCTGATGGCAGAAGGCACATTATACTTCTCGCTATGGATGAAGTTCCTGACCCGTTCGATTCCCTCAGAGTAGAAATTGAAATCGTCCATGCCATCATAACCGTAGGTGGAGATGCATTGGGCCGCCTCAATTGTATCCATCGCAACATCTTCAAGAGGAACGTCATTCCGTCCTCTGTACTCCAGTTCAAGTTTAGCCAGTTTTTCATAGGTGCTGGATGCGGCCTGAAAATCATCCACCACGTCAAACAACGAAGCGACGTCGTACATCTGCTTCATGATTTCCATCGAGCAGTTCTTCTCTCCTTTGTAGAACGGAATTCCGGTCGTATGGGGAGCGAAAGCGGTAAGCTTGTCACCGAGAAGGTCCGCCTTACTCGGTACGGTAACCAGGACTGGATTATCATCCGTTTTCAGGAAGGGACTTACTATCGGCAATCTTTCGAGATGCTGGTACTTGTTATCCTCAAAAAGAACGTCAAGCAGAATCTTGTCATGCTGTGTCTTGGTCTTATAGGCAACCTGATAGAAATATTTGGCATGCGTCTTTGGAACGTTAGTCCTGTATTGACGTTCAATGGGCTCCACAGAAGAGAATCCATATTCATCCGAGTACTTCTCCAGATACTTTTCTATCTCGGTACCGGGAGGACAAATTACGTCCACGTCGATACTCATTCGTCTGGCGCTTCCGAGGTGCAGAAGCAAACAAGAGCCGCCCTTAAAGCAGAATTCCATCCCTGAACGGGCCAGGGCTTCAAGAAGTGAAAACGCCCTGATTGTCTTCTCTACCAAGGTTATATCCTTCGCATTATTGTTTTTCGCAGTCTCTTCTATCCACGCAAGAGACCTACTCTCCGGAAGTATCATGGTTATTCGTTTTTATTATTCTTTCTATCTTCTCTGCCACTCCACGGCGGTGCGCGTAGCGAAGCAGAGTTTTTGTATTAATTGTATAATCGCTCATCGCGGTTTCGTAAATATAGAAGGTTTCGCTGCCCTGCAGGTAGTAAAACTCTTCGTCACATAGGATGTCAACAAGTACTTTTTCTATCTTTGGCACACAGACGCCGTCCGTTTCAGTCAGCGGAGACTGGCTGATAAGCGGACGAATGACGATGAAATCCCGACCGAAGGCAAGATGTACCAGTTCATTCCTGGACGGACTCCGGAAAACCAACTGCTCCGTCATTGATTCGAGCGTGTCCGCAACATCCCTGAGGCCATCCTTCTCCACATAAACAAGCGTCATCTTTACATTGGGGATGTGATGCATCAGCGGCATAAGGGCGCTGACATCCCACACAGATATGTCCAGCAAAGGGAATTCGCCTTTCAGTTGACGATAAAGAGCCTTGCTGTCATCGGCTGGTTGTATCATAAAGCGCTGCTTGAATTCACCCCGTATCCTATATTTTCCTCTTTCAAGAACCTCTAACCGGCCTGAACGAACAAGCCGCTGAAGCGTCTTGTCCATGGATGACGAAGGTACGCCAAAGGAAGCGAGTGCGTTTGAGAGCTCGCTTTTCAGAAAACCATCCTCTTTGCCAGCAGCAAAAGCCGTGATATGTTGTGCTATTGTCATAACGCTGCAAATATAGGACATTTTTGTCATTTATAAAATAAAAGTGGCAAAATTGTCTTATTTTAAAGATCCACAGTTTTCCCCATAAAAAACCCGCAGACATACTTCGCTCCGCAAGCATACAATTTATTGACACACTGCACAAATGACGTTCCCCTGGTTGTAACATCGTCTATCAGGATAATCCAGTTCCCATGAATCTGCTGCCTGTCAAACTCCAGATTCCGGATCGTGTTTGCCTCTTTCTGCTGCCGGGAATCCTTCCTGTCGTACTTCGGCCGGATGAAGTCAATTCCGTTTCTTATGCCCGTTTCCTCTGAAACTGTTTTCAGCAAGGCACTGTAACGGAGCCGATGCTTCTGAATTGTCGACGCCGGGATGGCACAAAGAACCCAAGACGCAATCCTATCCCTCCTGAAATTTCCGTTGATGAAGTCCGAAAGAAGCTGGGCCATCAGCGAGTAGTCACCTTCCTTGAATTTCAGTATTTCTTCCCGGTTGTTCAGGTCATTTTCTGAAATGCTGTCCTCAAACTTTCCCACAGGAAAGTACTGAAAGCAATAAACTGCACGATGCCCGTCAATGGTAATCTCCGAATACTTTCCGCCCAGATAAGTGACAACCGGCCACCAATGATGGGGCCTTTCCACTTCATCGTCTCTCTGCCTTGGCTTCTTTTTTCTGCGGGTGAGGGATATGACAATAAGAAGCAATACCAACAGGGGGCCAAGGACACCAACCAAATCGCTGCCGATGTTTGACATAGTTCGCAAGGAGGGTGTTACCGCTCGGCATCGTGCCGCTTCGGGTCCTCCGAAGCCCCAAAAATATATAAAATTATCCGTGTTATCCGTTTTTAAACGTTTAACTTTCTTTTCGTTGATTGTCAATAAGTTACAGAGGCAAAAATGCGCGTTTTTTGCACATTTTTCGCTCCGTAGATCCATAACCATTTGAGTAGCAAGCATATATCGAGATATCCGTTTCTACGAATTTTTGCTAACGAACACTTTTGCCGCAGGATTTTTCTCGCAGTAGGACTGAATGAGTGCCTTGAAGAGGGCATCCATTGTGCTGCCTTCTAGGAGATTCTCACGCGATGTCCAGAAGAGAAGAGCCTTGAGTTCTGCGTATGTGTCCGGCTTGATGGACACGCTCCGGCCATACGAGCCTGCCTTGGTCTCCTTCTTTTTCACCTTACGGACTTTGTGAGGTTGCGCACCAGGCTTTTCCTGCTCCTCCAGCACCTCAGCCGTTCGCTCTGCATATCCTTCGTTCACCTTTACAGCGGCCTTTTCTTCACCGGGCTCCGGCAATCCAAGCACATGTCTGAAACTTTCGATCTGGTTCATAGAATACGATATTATGAGATTATGAGAATAATTGAATATGAGAATGTGAGATTACCAGATTATGTCTTTCCGATAATCCGAGATTACGACAGTATGATATTTCAATAATCATAGAATCCGAGAATAGTAGATTCGCTTGCAAATATAATCATTTTGGTAAATATTACTATACATTGTTGTTTATTATTTAACTATTTTCTATCTTTGCACCTGTAACCCAGAGGCCCCAGGTGTTTGGCCGTTAGGTCCAAACTGCAAGATGGGTGTTTGTGGCACAAACACTGCCTCCGTTCCGGAGCCATCTTGTACGCCTTCGGCGGACGGGAACCGGGCGTAAAGCCCGCTTCCCAATCCCCGGTGCTTCGCACCCGCCCCAAAGGGGCTGGAGGGTTAAGGTGAAAAAGAAAACAGGACTGCTTCATGAGGAGAGAGAATTGTGAGAAAGAGAAGAACAGTTATTCTGCGCTGCCGTGTCAGTGAAGAAGAGGCCATCGCGTTCAATCTGCAGATGACCCTATCCGGATTCCGGAACAAATCAAAGTATATGCGTCACTGTCTGTTTCTGGACACACGCACCAGGCGGAGAAACTTCCGCCGGACTGATGCCAATCTGGTGAAACAGGTGGAACTGCTGCGCTCGGAAATAAAGCGCATCGGTGTCAACTACAACCAGACCGTCCGAACCCTGAACACACTTTCCAACATGAGGGACAAACGCGGCAACGTGATCGTCTCAGCCCATACTGTGGATGGTGCGCTTTCCGACATGCACTCGATGATGACTTCCATCCTGAATAAGATGGATGCGGTATCCAGAGAGGTGAACGATTCTGAAGATGAAGATTCCCCGGATGTCGGGGATGATGATAACCCAAGTTCAACTTATTAATTTCAAACACTATGCAGACATTGATTCTGTCAGGCAATCTCGCAGCAGACTGCGAGATTGTGCCCGGGAAAGAGGGCAACGAATTCATCCGTTTCACCGTAGCTGCCAAAGAGCCTGGCGCGGACAAGGATGAGAAACCAACCTATTACACTTGCCGAATGCGCAAGACCGGCGTGGCCGAGCGGCTCAAGAAAGGCCGATACGTTTCCCTGGTCGGAACGCTGAAAGTTAGCGTGAACGTCAAGGAGGACAAGTCCTACACCAATCTGGACGTATGGGTACAGAACCTTGACGCGCCGCAGGTCGCCCCGGGTGAGTGAATCATCCGTCACTTCACCGTGGAGTTATGGTAGTGAAGATTTATGCACCGGCCCCGAGCGTGTCCTCGGGGCTCAAGTACAATGAGAGGAAGGTTGCCGAGGGGAAAGCCTCGGTAATCTCCTCCCAGAAAATCGATGACCTCCGGAATCCCATGGCAACCTTCCAGCGCTATGAGAACGGCAGTCTCAGGACCAAGAACCTTTCGTTCCACGCGTCTGTCAATCCCTCTATCACAGACAAGATGACGGATGAACAGGTAAAGGAGTTCGTGAAAGAGTATATGCAGAAGATGGGATACGGAGACCAGCCGTATATCCTATACAAGCATACGGACACCGGGCGCGACCACTACCATATCGTATCTGTGCGCGTGGATGAGAACGGCCGCAAGATTCCTGACTTCCGGGAGCGGAAAAGGAGTCTCCAAGTGCTGAAGGAGTTGGGCCCTAAATACGGCTTTGAGGTTGGCAAGGGCAAAGCGAAAGCCCAGGAGCAGACCAAAGAAACTAACCCGTATCTCGGCTTTGACCCTAAGGCAGGAGATTACGGCAGGCAGATTGAGCAGATTGCAAAACTGGCCTTGACGTACCACTTCACCCACTCAGGGCAGTTTGAGGTGATTATGGAGAGCCTGGGAGTGAAGGTTGGCTATCAGCAGAAAGGCGTGCGGGATTCGTTGTACTTTATCGGCCTGGACCCGAAAACGCACAAGCACTGCACGGCGCCCATCAGTTCTGCGGGCATCCGTTATCCGGATGCAAATACTATTGATGCGCACGTGAAGGAATGCAGGGGAAAAATAAAGGCCCGGGAGAAACAGCGCGTCGTCAATATCACTATGGCCGCCCTGAAGGATTGCACTTCCGAGCTCCATTTCAAAAGATGGATGGCCAAGAGCGGTGTTTATGTGGCCTTCTCGAAGACGGACAAGGGGAAAATCTTTGCGGTCACCTTCATTGACCACCATACCAAGTGCTGCTTCAAGACATCCGACCTGGACGGAATCACGCCGAAACTCTTTGAGGAAGCACGTCTGCACCTCTGGAAAGACACGCCGGACCACCAGAAATCCGCTCACGAGGAAATCGCTCACGAGATTGCCGGTTCTCTTCTTTCCGGCCTTGGCAACGAGCGGAGTCGCCGACATGAAGATGAGAAACTGATGAAGAAGGGAGAAATAGAAATGGATTGACGCTTATGGATTCAAGGACAAAACCGATGTATTCAATGTTCCTGATGCTCTCAGGAGCAATACTGCTTTTCCTGTTGTATTATGAGGCCTACCCGTTTTGGGCCGCAGTGGGGTTGACTTCCGCTATGACTGATTCTTTCATGTTGTCTGTCCATCAATCCGGGATAATGGCTTCCCGGGCGGGTGTCCGCCTTGTATGTCTTTTTTTCTGCACGGTTTCTGTCATCGTGCGCAGCGGGACCTCCAAGAGCGCCGGATGGAAAGAAGTGGTCTTCCCGATGGCTGCCGGACTCGGGCTGTTCTTCGGGAGCTTGCTGATGGGCGGAGGAATTCCGTTTTTGCTGGCCAGCGTCACGGGATTCATCTTATACCTGGTGGGAGCCATCGCCCTGGGGCGCCTGTACAGGAGTTTCGATGCCAAACTCCCGGATTACGGGGATACCTTCGAGCAGTGTGAGCAGCTTATCGAGAATGAGGACAGCGTGAACATTCCGATGACCTATCAGTATGAGGGCAAACTTCGCCGAGGATATATCAACGTGGTGTCGCCGCAGCGCGGCTGCATGGTCATCGGTATCCCCGGTTCAGGAAAGACCTATAGCATCTACGGTCCGTTCTTCCGCCAGATGATGCAGAAGGGCTATGCGATGTTCGTCTATGACTACAAGTATCCGGACCTGACCAGAAGGGTGATGAATGAGCTTCTGGACAACTATGACTGCTACTCGGTGAAGCCGAAACTCTATACAGTCAACTTCGATGACCCTCTGTATTCCCACCGCTTCAATCCGATGCACCCCCGTTACTTGACCGATCCGTTGGATGCAACAGAGATAGCCGAAGTCATCATGAAAAACGCCAACAGGGAGCAGAAGACCAAGGACGATTTCTTCGCTATGTCGGCCCGCTGCTATGTGGACCTCCTCATTTGGTTCCTACGGATCTATGAGGATGGCCAATACTGCACTTTCCCGCACCTTATCGAACTGATGGGACAGGACTACCGCGTGGTGCTGAAAATACTGGAAGGCTATCCCGAACTGGACGTGAAACGGAACACTTTCGCCGATGCCGTGAAGGACCAGTCCTTCAAGCAGCTGCAGGGCCAGATTGCATCGGCCCGTATCCCGCTCAGCCGCTTTGCCTCAAAAACCCTGTACTGGACACTCTCCGGGGATGATTTCTCCCTGGAGATAAACACCCCGGAAGAGCCCAAGATTATCTGCGTGGGGAACAACCCGCGCAGACAGTCCGTTTATGGGACTACACTGGCCATGCTGATGAGCCAGCTCTTCAAAGTAATCAACTATCCGGGCAAGATGCACAGCGCTGTCTTAATCGACGAACTTCCGACTATCTACCTGAAAGGGCTCGACAATCTCATCAACACCGCCCGAAGCAACCGGGTGGCCGTAGTAATTGGAGCGCAGGACAAGAGCCAGCTCGTGAAGGACTACGACCAGAAAGAGTCCGACGTCATCTTCAACACCGTCGGCAACGTTTTTGCCGGCGCCGTCAAGGGGAGCACGGCTGAAAGCCTCTGCAAATCCTTCGGCAAAGTTGAGCGGGAAATGCGCTCTTATCAGGAGAGCGACACTTCGGACCACATCACTTACTCCTTCCAGCAGCGGGATATGCTCCCGGCGAGCAAGATAGAAGCCCTGTCCCAGGGCACGTTCTGTGGGTATGTAGCCGATACGCACCAGCAGAAGATCTACCCGAAAATCTTCTGTGGGGAAGTGGAAGCCGGCGAGCCACCCCGGCATAACGCCGTCCTACCCAAGGTCATTACCAATATGAGCGAGGCCGAGATAAAAAAAGAAGTCGAGAAGAATTATCAGAAAATCCGTCTCGACATCGAAAATCTAATTTTCAAGGAACAGAACCGTCCGAGGGATTAAGCCTCCTTCATCTCTTCGGGAGGAAGAGGCTCCCAACTCCAGACAAACTTATATCCGGCCGCCTCGGCCATTTCCTCCATGTCGGACATCATGCAAACGCCCTCACGGATGCGGAAAGCAAGGCCTCCGCGGGTGATATTCAGCTTCTTAGCCAAATCGGGTATGCTGATATTCTTCACAAACAGGTACTCGAGCATCGGTTTCAGACGGTCATTGTGAAGCTTTGTCATCGGCCTTACAGAACGTTTGGAGGGCTCCACTTTCTGCACATCTTCCCAGTGCCAGACAAACTTATATCCAGCGGCATGCGCCATATCTTCCATATCCTCAAAAAGGCAATCTCCGACCCTCAGGCGGTAGGCGATGCCGTGCCGGGTAAGTTTCTTGTCGCAGTGGCGGGCTAGCTCAGCCATGCTCCAGCCTTTCTTAAAAAGATACCCTTTGATGGGGTCCAGTCTGTTGCTTCCTTGTGTCTCTTCCATTTTTGGTCTTCGCTCCAAATTTTGTTTTTCTGACAATTTTCCTTTCCTTTGCGGTAAGTATTACTATCCGCAGGATATTTACACTATCCGTAATAGTCTGCGCATAGGATGTATCAAATGCTAATCGGTGCTACCTGACAATACCCGATGGCAACTATTACTATACAAAGGTAAGAAAAAGGCCGAAATTGTGAAACTCTGGAGCGATAAAATTCGACAGATTTCCATAAAAGGCGATAAAAGTAGACAAAATGGGAAGATTCAACGTAGAAGCATTCAACATTCCGTTGGAGAAAGTAGCGGAGGCCCTTGGGATGCGAAAGGGTGGAGCAAAGGGGATGTGGTACTCGCCGTTCAGGGATGAAAAAGAAGCGTCCCTCCATATCGACAGCACCAAGAACCTGTGGTATGACCACGGCGCAGGTGTCGGCGGCACCAATGTACAGCTGGTGATGATGGTCAGTCATTGCGGAAAGAGAGAGGCCTATGAGTTCCTGGAGAAGATAGACCCATCCATCGCACGGCAGATAGACGCTACACCCAAACCGGCCGCCAGTAAAAGTACCATCAAACAGGTCCGTGACATTCGGTCTTACTATCTTACCAGTTATCTGGAGAAAAGGAAGATTCCACTGGAACTGGCAAAGCAGTATCTGAAAGAAGTCATTGTGTACAACCCGGGTAAGGACATGCACTTCACTCTGGTCGGATTTCCGAACAACTCCGGGGCATTCGCCTTGACATCTCCTTCCGGCTTCAAGTCCACGAACAAAGCGGACATCTCTACCTTTAATATAGAAGGCCAACTTTCCGAAAAGCCCTCGGCAAAATCGGTGGCCATCTTTGAAGGTTACTTCGATTTCCTGTCCTGGCAGGTAATGCAGTCCAGCAAGAAGCCTTCCTGCGACGTGGTCGTATTAAATTCGGTCAACAACATCCACAAGGCGGAGGAGTACATTGCCGCCCACGACAAGGCACTCTGTTTTCTGGACAATGATCCGGCCGGGCAGGAGTGCTGCAGGAAGGTAGAAGACCTGATGCAGGGGCGCGGAGTTATCGATATGTCCGACCTCTACGGAGAATACAAGGACATCAATGAAATGCTGCAAGCCTCCAGGGGCTACACGGCGGATATGTCAATAGGAATGGAGTTATAGCGATATGAAAGAAGAACTTATACCCTTGATTAACCGGCTGAATGATGAAATCTCCGGTCTCAAATCAGCACTGATGGTGGTGACCAAGACGGTCTTCACAAATACTGAAATACGTGAATTGTTCGGGGTTTCCGCCAAGACCATCAAGAAGTGGCGGGATGATGGTCTGCTAGGATACTCTCTTGTCGGCGATACCTATCTTTATACAAAAGAGGATGTCGAGGAATTTCTCCGCGGCATCCACCATAGTCCACAATTGCTGAAAATCCGGCTTTAGAGATCTCTGATGAATCTTGTTTCAGAATCGACCGTCTCCTTCAAAAATTCAGCGTAGGTGCGCTGGGTCGAGGCAATGGTAGAATGTCCCAGCAGCTTTGACAGCAGGAACAGAGACATTCCACGGTTGATGGCCATCACGGCGAACGAATGCCGAGCCACGTGCATGGTCAGGGGGAACGGGAAACGGAGCGTCATCCTGGCAACGTTCAGCGAGGTGTTGAACGTCTTGTCTTTTGAATTTCTGTCCATGAAGAGGCGTTTTTGGTCTGTGAGGTCATAATCCTCCGGAAGAAGGTCGAAGACGAACTTTTTGTTCCTGTCATAGCCCTTCCATCGTTCCAATATCTCCATTGCAGATTTCCCGAGCACGGGAAGCACGTCAGGCAGCCTCTTGGTCTTGAACTGTACTTTCTTGATAACTTTCGATTCCCAATCGATGTGCTTCCATTCCAACGTCAGGATATCAGACAGACGAAGCCCGCAGGCATAATATGCAAAGAACCACATATCCAGAATCTCGGCCGACCGCTTGTTCTTACATTTACTTTGGTAATCCTTCAACTGTTCTAACTGCTCCGGAGTGAGATAACGGACGTGTTCAACGACAGTCTCTTCCATATCCGGCTTGTATTCGGTTTCGTGAGTTTCCAGATAGTTGTCCACAATGGGGGCCGCCAACTTTGTGTCGATAATCCCATAGGCCACAGCTTGCTTGATGGCGACATAAAGAGGAACCAGTGTTTTGTTGATGGCCTCCTTGCTCGTATTCTTGAGGACGGTAAACCGGTACTGGATATATTCGTCGAACACATCGGCCCGAATATCCTTCAATGCAAACTTGGGCGTTTTGCGCCAATGAATCAGGAAAGTCTCAAACTGCTCGATGATCTTCTGCTTGTTATACCACATCGAATAGCCGTACTCCTTCTTTCCATACTTAAGGTCATTCACCTTCTTGCAATAGTCCACGAAACTGGTGTTCTTGTTGACCACCTGGGTGGGAGACTCATCCGGCAAATCACCCTCGTTCGTAGGGTCGCCGCCATTGAGGATGAAATTCAGGACGGTGAGATTCAGCTCTCCATCATAATCCATCAAGCGGTTGTCAATCTCGCATTTGAAGTTCTGGAGCGCCAGATTGAGTTTGGAAGCCTGCGGGTGGGATGACTTAACACAGCAGTTTTTCTCATCCCAGGCCTTGGGTGGAATGTTGATGCCGGTAGAACGCTTGGCATAGCGCTGAAGGAAGTAACGGATGTAGATGGTAGCCTCACCCTTGGTGTTGACTCGGTCCTCGATAAAAAACTTACCGCGAGGAATCTTCTTTTGTGCTGGCATAATCAGTCATTTTATAGTTAAACATAAGTTGCCCAAAACGCCCATTTTTCTGCCCTGCTTTTTACCCTCGTTTTTTGGCTGGTTTCCGAGGGTCGGAAGCCGATGTTTAACCATCTGCTTCCACAAGGCAAAAACGCTGTCTCAGCGTGCTGGGGAGCAACTATTACCGTTACAAAAATGCGGTAACTTTTGCGGTAACTTTTGCGGTAACTTTCGTTTCCCTAAAATGCCGTAGAATGCCATAAAATGCCATCGGGCACGGTCTGTAAAAACCGTACCCGATGCGCTTAAATTGCTTATTTTCAGGTAGTTAAGCCCCTAATATTCTTCCTCGTTCCACATGAAGTCTTCCTTGGTGGGATAGTCCGGCCAGATGTCTTCGATGGATTCGTAGATTTCGCCGTCGTCCTCAAGTTCTTCAAGGTTTTCAATGACTTCGTCAGGGGCGCAGGTGCGGGTGGCGTAGTCTATGAGTTCGTCTTTGGTTGCGGGCCACGGAGCGTCGTCCAGGCTGCTGGCAAGTTCAAGTGTCCAGAACATAATTAATTCATTTTAGGGCTGCAAAGGTAGATAAAAAAATGATATAATGAAATTTTTTCGCTATTTTTGCAGTCCAATTTTTGAGAACCTTTTGCTACAAAACATAAGCCATGGCATACAGGAAAATAGAAGAATACGACGAAAAAACCACAAAAGAGCTTGCAGGGCACGTTAAAGCCATTCTGGAGCTGCTTGGAGAAGACCCTTCACGGGAAGGCCTCCTTAAGACTCCGGAGCGAGTGGCAAAGGCCATGCAGTTCCTCACCCAGGGATATTTCCAGGACGGAGAGGCAATCGTCAAGGGTGCCGTGTTCCAGGAGCCCTATAACCATATGGTAATCGTGAAGGACATCGAGCTCTTCTCCCTGTGTGAGCACCACATGCTCCCTTTCATTGGCAAGGCCCATGTAGCATACATTCCCAACGGAGCCATTACCGGCCTCAGCAAAGTGGCCCGCGTAGTCGAGACCTACGCCCGCCGCCTCCAGGTCCAGGAACGCCTTACGGAACAGATACGTGACTGCATCCAGGAATCTCTCCATCCCCTTGGCGTTGCCGTGGTCATTGAAGCCATGCACACCTGCATGTCCATGCGCGGCGTTCAGAAATCAAATGCCATCACCACAACAAGCGCCTTCTCCGGCATATTCCTCAAGAGCCACAAGACACGCAACGAGTTCCTGAAGCTCATAGAGAAGTAGTCATCTGCCAATTTGTCAGCTAAGCTGTGCTGGCGCAGGATTTGACTAATTGAAAACCGGTCCGCAAGGGCTGGTTTTTTGATATTAAACACACATAGATATGGCAAACAAAGGACAGATTGGCGTAACCACGGAGAACATATTCCCGGTTATCAAGCAGTTTTTGTACAGCGATCATGAGATTTTCCTTCGCGAGTTGGTAGCAAATGCGGTGGATGCCACCCAGAAGATGAAGGCCCTGGCGGTCTCCGGAGACTATAAGGAAGAACTTGGAGAGCTCAAGGTTCACCTGGAACTGGACAGCAAGGAGAAGACGCTGAAAGTTATTGATAACGGCATTGGCATGACGGAGGAGGAGGTTGACAAATACATCAACCAGATTGCCTTCTCCAGTGCCGGAGAGTTCCTGGAGAAGTACAAGGACCAGATTGGCAACATCATAGGCCACTTTGGCCTAGGCTTCTACAGCGCTTTCATGGTGTCAAAGAAAGTGACCATCGAGACCCTCTCCTGGAAGGAAGGCGCCAATGCCGTGAAGTGGAGCTGCGACGGTTCCCCGGAATACACCATGGAGCCCTGCGACAAGGCCGACCGCGGCACCGTCATCACCCTTTATCTGGACGATGACTCCAAGGAGTACGCAGAGAAATCCCGCATAGAGGGCCTTCTCCAGAAGTACTGCAAGTTTATGCCGGTTCCAATCGTCTTTGGAAAGGAGCAGGAGTGGAAGGACGGTAAATACGTTGATACGGACAAGGATAAGGTCATCAACAACACAGAGCCGCTGTGGGCGAAGGCACCGTCAGAGCTCAAGGACCAGGACTACCTTGACTTCTACCGCAACCTTTTCCCCATGAACGAGGAACCCCTGTTCTGGATTCACCTGAACGTTGACTATCCGTTCAACCTCACCGGCATCCTGTACTTCCCCAAGCTCAAGGACCGTGTGGCTGTGGAGCGCAACAAGATTTCCCTCTACTGCAACCAGATGTTCGTGACTGACCACGTAGACAATATCGTCCCGGACTTCATGACCCTTCTGCACGGAGTAATCGATTCCCCGGACATTCCGCTGAACGTTTCCCGCAGCTACCTTCAGAGCGACGCCGCGGTGAAGAAGATATCTACCTATATTACAAAGAAGGTTGCAGACCGCCTGGATGGCATTTTCAAGGAGGAAAGGGAGCAGCTGGAGAAGAAGTGGGACAACCTCAAGCTCTTCATCGAGTACGGAATGCTGTCCGATGAGAAGTTCTGCGAGAGGGCCCTCAAATTCGCGCTCCTTAAAAACACCGACGGCAACTACTTCAGCTTTGACGAGTACAAGGCAGCCGTGGAGAGCGCCCAGACAGACAAGGACAAGAAGCTGGTTTACCTGTACGCCGTGAATGTTGAAGACCAGTACGTCTACATCGAGGCCGCAAAGAACAAGGGTTACGATGTCCTCCTCATGGACTGCGAACTGGACGCCCACTACGTGAACCTTCTGGAGCAGAAACTCAAGGACACCCGCTTCGCCCGCGTGGATTCGGATGCCGTTGAGAAACTGATCCCCAAGGAAGACAAGGTGAAACCGGAAATGAAGGAAGACGAGCGCTACGACCTGGAGAACCTCTTCAAGGCCGCCCTCCCTTCCGGCAACGACTACTACGTGGTAGGCGAAAACCTTGGCGCCGATGCCGCCCCTATCCTTATCACCCAGAACGAGTTCATGCGCCGTTACCGCGACATGAGCGCCCTTGGCGGCGGAATGAACTTCTACGGCTCAATGCCGGAGAGCTACAACATCACCGTGAACATGGAGAACCCTCTGGTGGCAAAGATCTGGGAAGCCAAGCTGGCCGAAGTCAAGCCACAGGGAGAACTCCCTCCGGAAGCCGGCAAGGATGCATCTGAAGAGGAGAAGACCAAGGCCCGCGAGGCCCGTGAAGAGGTCCGCAAGGCCCACAAGGCCGATGTCGAGGCCTTCGCCGCCGGAAACGAAATCCTCCACCAGATTGTAGACCTGGCACTGCTTGGCAACGGCATGCTAAAGGGCAAAGCCCTGGCAGATTTCATTGCCCGCAGCCAGAAAGTGGTGAACGATGCGTACCTGAAGTAAGGCACCCGTGACGCCAACTCATTGATTTATAGATTATTAAACAATTGTCCCTGGTCGGATTTGACCAGGGACAATTAGTTAATGCGCTGATTACAAGGCGTTTAGCCCCACGCGCAAGATTACTTGTACAGGAACCTCCTGATACTCATCTTAGGAGTTTTCTCGAAGGGTTTGTCCACAAACTCAACCTTGGCAATCTGGCTGTAGGAGGGGAGCTGACGATTGGCGCCAAGGCGGATATTATCCGGAATGTCAGCCTTGGCCTCGTTGTCAAGGAGTGACTTGGCAATCTCCTGCTCGTCCGGGAAGACGAGGGCGACAAGTTTACCTCCGCGGTCTACCACGACGCTCTCAAGGACGTAGGGCTGGTTGTTCACAACTACCTCAATCTCCTCAGGATAGATGTTCTGGCCGGAAGAACTCAGAATCATGTTCTTTGAACGGCCGCGGATGAAGATATTGCCTTCTGCATCCATGACGCCAAGGTCACCGGTACGGAGCCAGCCGTCCTCTGTAAAGGCATTGGCAGTGGCTTCAGGGTTTTTGTAATAGCCAATGGTAATGTTGTCTCCCCTGGCCTGAATTTCACCGACGAAGTGCTGTGGATCGTCAGAGTCGATGCGGATTTCCGTAATGTCTACGGGACGGCCGCAGGAGCCGGGAACGTAGCTGCGCCAGGGGGAATAAGCCATGAGAGGGCAGCCTTCCGTCATGCCGTAACCAACGGTATAAGGGAATTTGATCTTCTTGAAGAGGCGCTCACACTCAGGGTTGAGGGCTGCGCCGCCCATGATATACTCTGTGACCTTACCGCCGAAAGCCTCATGAAGACCATCCTTCACCTTCTTGAAAATAAGATTGTTTATTCCGGGAATCTTGGTAAGAATCTTGATGAGAGGCTTGTCCATGGTGGGCTTGAGCTTGCTCTTGTAAATCTTTTCCATTACCAGAGGAACGGTGACAAGGAGGTAGGGCTTGACATCAGCAAATGCCTTGAGGAGGGTTGCCGGAGTGGGGGCCTTTGCCATCCAGTAGATGGAGGTACCGTTCACAAGAGGATAGATGAACTCGATAACCAGACCGTACATGTGGGCCATGGGGAGCATGGATACCATCTTGTCTCCTGCAGGCATGTAACGCTGGTCGTAATCTACGTTTGCGCTGAAGTTGCGGTATGTGAGCATAACGCCCTTGGGGTCTCCCGTCGAGCCGGAGGTGTAGTTGATGGTGGAGAGGTCGTCCCAGTTGTCCGTGGGGTATTTGACATCGTCAGGGCCGAAGCCGTTGGGATATTTCTCTGCGAAGAGTTTGTCCAGGTTGTCTACTGCTTCCTGGATTTTGGGGTCCCTGCAGAAGAGGACTTTCCAGTTGTCCACGTCGAAGACCACCTTGAGGGCAGGCATCTTCTCCGGGTCCATCTTGGCCCAGCGGGCGGCGTTGGTGAAAAGGGCGATGCTGTCGCTGTGGTTCACAAGACCCATGACGCTTTCCGGCGTAAAGTCTGCCAGGATGGGGACGATTACGGTTTCGTAAGTATTAACGGCCAGGTAAGCAAAGCCCCACTTGGCACCGTTGTTGGCGCAAAGGGCAATCTTGTCTCCCTTCTTGAAGCCGGATTTTTCAAAGACAATATGGAAACGGGCAATGTCCGTTGCCATCTGAGCATAGGTGAAAGAATCACCTCCGATGGTATTTAATGCTGGTTTGTCCCAGAACTTGCGGGTTGCATCCTGCAACCGCTGAAGATAATGAGGGTAATTTGGCATTTCAATTTAAGTTTAGGTACGTCCTGCAAATGTAGCATTTTTTTCCGAACAAATAACTATCTTTGCACCGTTATGAGACGAAAACCTATAGTTGCACTTATCTATGATTTTGACGGAACCCTGTCCCCCGGGAACATGCAGGAGTTCGGTTTCATACAGGCAATTGGCCAGACTCCACAGGAGTTCTGGGCCAAGAGCGACGGCATCGCAAAGGGCCAGGACGCCTCCAACATCCTTGCCTACATGAAGTTAATGCACGATGAAGCCAGGCGTAACGGCATCAAGCTCACCAGGGACGATTTTCGCCGCTACGGCAAAGACATAGTCCTGTACGAGGGCGTCCGCGAATGGTTCCGTGCCGTGAACAAATACGGCCGCAGCCACGGGGTAATCGTTGAGCACTATATCAATTCATCGGGTCTCACTGAGATTATCGAGGGCTCCCCCATCGCCGGAGAGTTCAAGCACGTGTTCGCTGGCAGCTACATCTACGATGAAAACGGAGAGGCGGAGTGGCCGGGTATAGCCGTGGACTTCACCGCCAAGACCCAGTACCTTTTCAAGATACAGAAGGGCATCTTCTCCTCCCGCGACGCCGTCCGCGTGAACGAGTCCCTGGCCGATGAAGCCAAGCGTATCCCCTTCACCAACATGATCTACTTCGGCGACGGAGACACGGACGTCCCTTCCATGAAGCTTGTGAACATGTTCGGCGGCAACGCAATTGCGGTGTTCGACCCTTCCCGGCCAAAGAAGAAGGAAACCGCCAGGAAACTTCTCCACCAGGGCCGCGTAAATTTCATCACTCCCGCCGTCTACACCCGGGAAAGCCGCACCTTCCACCTTGTCTGCGCCATCATAGACAAGATAAAGGCCGATTCCGAATTGCATCAGTTTTCAAGGTATAAATAATGAGAAAGTTACTCGTAGGCATGGTGCAGACCTCCTGCACCGGAAACATCCAGGAAAACATCCAGAAGCTCCAGGGCTACATCCGCGAGGCCGCCTCTAAAGGCGCTCAACTGATTGTCCTTCAGGAACTTCACAACAGCCTGTACTTCTGCCAGGAAGAAAACGCAAAGCTCTGTGACCTTGCAGAGCCCATACCCGGGCCCTCCACGGAGAGTTACGGAAAGCTTGCAAAGGAGCTGGGCGTTGTCATCGTCCTTTCCCTTTTCGAGCGCCGCACCCCGGGTATCTACCACAACACGGCCGTTGTCCTTGAGAAGGACGGCAGCATTGCCGGCAAGTACCGCAAGATGCACATCCCGGACGATCCCCTCTTCTACGAAAAATTCTACTTCACCCCCGGAGACCTTGGCTTTGAGCCGGTTAAGACTTCCGTGGGCACACTTGGCGTCCTGGTATGCTGGGACCAGTGGTACCCGGAGGCAGCCCGCCTTATGGCCCTTAACGGCGCCGAGATGCTCATCTACCCCACCGCAATAGGCGGCGTCCCCACGGACCCGGAATGGGAGCAGAAGCAGCAGAGGCAGGCCTGGCAGCTGGTCCAGAGGGGCCACGCCGTAGCCAACGGCCTTCCCGTAATCACCGTGAACCGCACCGGCGTGGAGCCGGATCCCACCGGCCATTCCACCGGCATAGACTTCTGGGGCCACTCCTTCGCCACCGGCGCACAGGGAGAGTTCCTCACGGAGTTCGAAAAGTCAGAAGACGGCGTCCATGTAGTTGAAATAGACCTTGAGCAGAGTGAGTACGTTCGCCGCGGCTGGCCGTTCCTGAGGGACAGAAGGATAGACGCTTACGATGGCCTTCTAAAGCGTTTTGGAAAATGAGGATACCGGCAGAATGGGAGAAGCAGGGCTTCGTGCAACTCACATGGCCCCACGGGGACACAGAGTGGTACGACCTTCCGCACGTTTTGGACTGCTATGTAAATGTGGCAAAGGCCATCGTTAAATATGAGCCCCTGCTAATAGTCACACGTGACATCAAGGAGTGCAGGGCCGACATGGCCGCCCGCGGCTTTGACCCCATTCCCCTTCCCATAAGCTTTGTCCAGTGCCCCCTCAACGACACCTGGGCACGTGACCACGGGGCAATATCGGTCCACGGAGACAATGGCGAAAAACTGCTCCTGGACTTCGTGTTCAACGGCTGGGGCCTCAAGTTCGGAAGCGACCTTGACAACCAGATCACACGTAATATCTACAGGGACGGCGCCTTTGCAAAGGACGTGAAATACGTTGACATGCGGCCCTTCGTCCTTGAAGGCGGCAGCATAGACACAGACGGCGCCGGTACGCTCATGGCAACCTCGGAGTGCCTCTGCTCCCTGAACCGCAACGAGTACATGTCCCGGCAGGAGATTGAAGCGCATCTCTGCAAGGCCTTCGGTCTCAGGCGCATCCTCTGGCTGGACCACGGCGGCATAGTTGGTGACGATACAGACAGCCACGTTGACATCCTTGCCCGATTCTGCAGCGAGGACACCATCGCATACACCACCTGCGACGACCCTTCGGACCCCAATTACGGTCCGCTGAAGGAAATGGAGGAACAGCTCCGCACCTTCAGCACCCTTGGCGGAAAGCCCTACAGGCTCATTCCCCTCCCCCTTCCGGACGCCATGTACCTTGACGACTACCGCCTCCCCGGCTCCTACGCCAACTTCCTTGTGGTGAACGGCGCGGTGCTCATGCCCGGCGCAGCATCGGCAAAAGACGATGTTGCCGCGGCACAGCTCCGGAAAGCCTTCCCCGGCCGCAAAGTGGAAGTGATAGACTGCCGCGCATTGCTGTCCGGCCACGGCGGCCTCCACTGCATCACCATGAACTACCCCGAGGGCTGGAGGTAAGTTTCCTTACTACGGTCTTAAGTGCACTTAGCGGTACAGTAATTGGACCGCTAGTTCCCTGGCGATACGTCTCTCGTCAGCTCGTCCAGGAACGACTCGAGCCTTCGTGTAAGACTTTTTATCTTGGGCTCCAGGTCCTTCACGTACTCGTTGAAGGACTCCATGGCCTTGTTCATGCCGGAGCGGAAGACTATGGCGCGGTAGCGTCCTATGGCCTTGTCTATCCGGACCTTGTCCTCTTCGGAGAACGAGTTGTATGACTCCTCATACTTGTCCATGAGCTTCCCGAACTGCTCCGAGGCCTTGTTCCAGTCCTCCTCAGTGTAGTCCGCGTAATTCCGTGCGACCTTGTCCGCGAAACGTTCGAACTGCGTCGGGAGCGACGTCCCGAATGAGCATAGAACTATCATGCCAGTGAGGGCCATGGCGATTGTAAGCAGGTACTTTTTCATTGTCTTCTCAAGCGTTTTGCAAATACTCATCAATTGTCCCGGCTATCGAGAGGATGGTCTGGTAGAAAAGGATGCTGGAGCCTTTCAGGGGCATCCAGTGCTCCTCCCCGCCCTTCCCTCTCAGGTACTTGTCCGTGTAGATGGCACCCGGAGTGCCCACATACACCTCCACCTGGCCGGAGTCACTGATACGCATAGCCCTTATCGGGAAGGTCTCAGTGTACCCCTTCTTCTTATCATAAACCATGCCCAGGATATCCTTTCTGTCGAACTTGTTGTTGGAGCAGTTGAGGAAGCCCCCGGCATCGGCGATGCTTTTCCTGATGGCGTCATGGATGGCGTCACCTGCCTTTTTGTATGTGTCTGCAAGTTCTATAAGTTCTTGTCTCATAACTACTTGGTCTTAACGAAAGTGAGCCTCTCCCAGATTGGAAGCGGAATGTGTTTCCAAAGCGCCACAATGGCCTTGAACCTCCAGTCGAAGGTAATGATGCGCTTTCGGCGCTTGAGGCCCCTGAGGATGCAGTCCCCGGCCTTTTCGACTGTCATGATGAAAGGATAATGCTGGTTGGGGTCCAGGATTTCCGTAGCGACGAATCCGGGCCTTATGTCGGAAAACGTCACTGGAATCATCTGCATCCTGGAAAGCTGCGACAAACCCTGGAGATAGGTGGTCTGCATCTGCTTGGACGCCGAGTAGGCTGCCGATACGCCCAGTCCCCTGGTGCCAGCTACGGATGTCACGACGCCGATATGGGCCTTGTGCTTATTGTCATAGGCGGGATTACCCTTCACGTAGTTGACAAAGTGGGCGACCATCCTGACCATACCGTCGCAGTTGGTCCGGATGAGGTTCATCTCGATGTCCTCGTCAATTTCCGGGTTCTGATTGCCGATTCCGGAGCAGTGAAGGAACAGGTCGAGCGCTCCGGTCTTCTCCAACAGGCCGTCCAGCACCTTCGTCGCGGACTCCTCCCTGACATCCATGATGGCATAAGAGACAGACTCTTCTCCATACTTCCCCTGGATATCCTTCAGGCGTTCCTCCCTGCGTCCTGTGATGCCCACCTTCCATCCGTCCTCAAGAAGGCGGACGGCCACTTCCCTGCCGATACCGGAGGTCGCTCCTATGATGATTGCTGTTTTCATTACCTCTCAATCTTTACGAGCTCCATCTCAAAGATGAGCGCGCTATGTGCCGGGATGTCCCCCATCTTCATGGAACCGTAGCCCCACTTGGCTGGGATATAGACCTCCCAGCGGTCGCCCTCGTGCATCCTGGTGAGGACTATTTGCCAGCCGACGATGAGGTCCCGGACGACAAAGAGCGCTGGCAGGGACTCCCCTTCCGTTGTGTCGAAGACTGTCCCGTCAATGAGCCGGCCGGTATAGTGGACATACACTATGCCGTTGGTCTTCGGACGCTTGTCCCCATGTCCTTCCTTGAGGACCTTGTACATTACGCCGTTGTCAAGGACTACTACGTCCTCTTCCCTGGACTTTGCTACCAGGAACGCCTCATTGGCCTCCTTGTAGGGATTATGCCTCTTGCTTCGTGCCATAGTTTAATACGATAATAAACATCCCTGGTCGGCAGTCATCAAAGCAAACTGATCCTCCGGGCAACTTCTTCCGGATGGTCGACCAGCAGCTGTCCGTGATTCGACTTGGGGAAGACCTCAATGTGAGCCCCCGGGCATAGTTTACGGAGGTGCTCTGCCTGCGGCTTGGCAACGAAGGCCTCCTTGGTGCCGTACCAGAAATGGATGTCATCTCCGTGGATGGATTCCAGCTTTTGCGTGTAAACATCCTTGTAGCCATCCCTGACGGCCTTCCCTTTGCCGGAAGGCCACACTTTCTTACACTCTTCAAGGAGAACATCGAAATAGTGTGAATGGAAGACCCATTTCCAGAATCCCGTCCAATGGTAGCAAGTCCAGACGTTCCAGCTCTGGTAATAGCGAAGCGGGTCTACAAGCCACTTGGGCAGCGGGAGCAGCGGGGCGGCGTCCATTATGGCATGGTCGATCGTAATCTCATTCCTTTCAAGCATCCGGGACAGGATCTTACCGCCCAGGGACAGGCCATAGGCGGCGTCCAGGCGACCGTCAAGATTCTCCCGGACGTATCGGATGGCCTGTCCTGCCTGGTCATCGACCGAGGTGAATTGCGACGGCTGTCCTGGAAGGAACCCGTCAATACCGACAGCTACTATGTAATACTTGTCCTGTAAAAGGTCAATCAGCGGCAGGAATATCTCATAGGATACCCCCAGTCCCGGAATCAGCAGCAAACGCTGGTTCCCCTTATTTCCGTAAGTGGTGAATGTCATGATAACTCATCTTTTATCCCTCATCAGCCCCTGTCCTTATCGTCCTGCTCAGGCTGTACCTGTTCCTCCGCCTCGGTGCTGCTGGTCCAGAAGTTCTTCTTCCCGGCCTTGAACTCAGCTTTGGGCGTCCGCTTCTCGTAGCGGGACTTCTCCGCCCCGAGCCCCCGTTTCTCGTTCTTGTTGTACGAACCGTCGTGGTCGTTCCTGAGAATAAGGAACAGGGCTATGGCCACAACTATTATACCATACTTCCGTCATCTCCCCGCTTTCATTGCCTGTCCTGTGGTCTTGAGGGCCTCGGTGTCGAGGATTCCGTCGCAGAGGACCTGGCGGCCGTTGATGAAGACCCGGCGGATGCCGAAGGACTTCTTCTGGTCCGGCGTGGCGGCGGCAAGCTCGGACTCGTCAAAGACGGTGATGTCGGCCTTGAATCCTTTCCGGAGAAGACCGCGCTCGGGAATGCTGAAGCGTTTGGCTACGCCACCGGTCATCTTGCGGATGGTGCGAGGCATGGTGTCCCCTTCCCCGCGGAGGGAACAGCGGAGGAACTTGGGGAAGCAGTCGTAGATGGCGGGATTCTGGATGCCGAACTCCTCCACCCAGGCGTCGGTCATGTAGAGGACGTCATCCCGCTTGCTCTGCCAGGAGATGATTTCCGGGGTGCTGTAGGGACCCATGTTGACGCGGCCCTTGAAGTCCGACATCTCGCAGAGGTCAAGGTAGGTGTCGAAGCAGCCCTTCTTCCACTCCTTGGCTATCTGGTAAACGGTCTTGCCCTCGTACTGCTCCATTCCTGGGCCCAGATAGGCAATCTCGATGTCCTTCCAGCCGAAGCCGAGCATCTGCATGGAGAGCGCCCCCAGGATGGTGAAACGCCACTGGTTGAGCGGCTTGCGCTTATCCTCCTTGGAGAGTTCCTGGAACCAGTTGGGAATGAAGACGGTAATCACCGAAACGCCCAGGGTCTCGTTGTAGATGTCGAACTGTGCGTCAACGCCTTCGGCCTTCATCTCATCGAGAATGCGGTGGAGTTCATCCTTGCACTTGAAGGTGCTGCGCCCCACGAAGATGGCGTGCGAGTACTGGAGTTTCATATGCGTCCCCTTTGCCATCTCACGGAGTTCGTCAAGGGCTCTGAGGATGTGGGCACGGCCGAAGATGGGATAGTCCAGCGACACCGCCGATTCCGCCCTGGGATGGACGGTGAGAGGGAGATCGTATTTCTCTGCCAGGAGCGCGACCTCGCGGGTCTCGGGGACATCTGCGAAGCGTCCGGGGACGTACATCATGCCCAGGGATACGCCGCAGGCTCCTTCCCTGAGGCCCTGCTCCATGATGGCGAGCATCCTCCTTCGCTCCTCTTCGGTAAGGAGACGGTTGTCGTATCCGGCCACGCTGGCTCGGGCGCTGCAGTGGCCCATGAGGACGGCCAGGTTGCAGGGCATCTTGCGGTCAACGGCCTCGAAGAAACTCTTCACGTCCGGGTACACCCCGGTTGTGTCCCCGTGGTAGCCGAAAAGACCGGCGCCAATCTTGTCCAGGTTGGGTGTGTCCTTCTCAAAGCCCACGGCGGAAAGGCCGCAGTTGCCTGCTATGAAAGATGTGATGCCTTGACGGATGAAGGGCTCGAAGTACTTCAGGGGCTCTTTCTTGATGGCAAACCAGTCATTGTGGGAGTGCGCATCGATAAAGCCCGGGGATATGCTCAGGCCCTCAAGGTCTATGACCTCATCGGTCTCTTCCTGAAGGCCGTTCCCGACGGCCTCAATCCTTTCATCCTCTACAAGCACGTCACCCACGAAGGGCTCGGCGCCCGTCCCGTCATAAATCTTTCCGTTCTTTAGTAAGGTTCTCACATCTGTACAAATATTAATCAGAGGGAAGCCTCAAATATTGAGAGGATATCCGCTTCAGAGAGCGGGACGTAGGCGCTGTCAAGGCCTTCGTTCACGGCTACGTGGTGGGCCATCTCAGTGAGCCTTTCCGGGCCTATTCCAACCTCGCGAAGGTGCATGGGGATACCAATCTCCTGGAAGAAAGCATAGGTCTTGTCGATGGCCAGGCTTGCGATTTCCCATTTGTCCAGTGAGGGGTCTATCCCGAACACGTTAACGCCATATTTCACAAAGCGTGAAAGGGTGCGTTCCGACAGTATGTGCTTCATCCAACGGGGCGTGATGATGGCGAGGCCTACGCCGTGGGTGATGTCGTAGTAGCCGCTCAGGGCGTGCTCTATGCCGTGCATGGGCCAGCCGGACTCGCTGTTGCCAAGAGACATTATGTTATTGCACGCCAGGGTGCACACGAACATCATTTCCGCCCTTGCCGTGTAGTCCTCAGGGTTCTCCAGACAGGCTTTTCCGTTGGCCATGAGGCTCTTGAGGCCGGACTCGCAGAAACCGTCGTTCATAAGAGTGCTGTCTTCGCAGAAATACTGCTCGAAGATGTGGTTCATGGCGTCGGCAACGCCGGCGGCCGTCTGCCACTTGGGAACGCTGAACGTGTAGGTTGGATCAAGGAAAGAGCACACTGGGTACAGCAGAGGATCCAGATAGCCTATTTTGTCATTGGTCTGGGCGCGGGAAATGACGCCGGCCATGTCGTACTCGCTGCCGGTAGCCGCCAGCGTTAGGATGTCCACAATGGGGAGCGCCGCCTTTGCCTTTACCTTATATGAAATCAGATCCCAGGGATCCCCGTCATAGCACGCACCCGCTGCGATGGCCTTGGAGCAGTCCAGCACGGATCCTCCGCCAACCGCCAGAATAACCTCTATACCATTATCCTTGCACAGCCTGACTCCCTCAAGTACGGAAGGGTCATACTGCGGATTGGGCTGGATGCCGGAAAGCTCAGTGATTTCAAAGTCTTTCAAAAGATCTTTGACCTTGTCGTAAAGACCTATCTTCTTGATGCTCCCGCCGCCGTAAGTCAGCAGGAGTTTCCGGCCGATGGAGGCAATTACTTCAGGAAGCTTTTCAATGACGCCTTTGCCGAAAACAATTCTGGTTGGGGTACAGTATTCAAAGTTTTGCATATGGGGAGAGTGTTATAATAATTTTACAAATTTAATCAAAAAAATTGATTGGTTTATTTGCGGGCTTTTCACTATCTTTGTCAGGTACTAAACTCTCACAGTTATGGAACCAAGACTTACTCTTCACGGCAGGAATTTCAAACTGCTCATTCCCAATGCTGAAATAGAAAGTGCAATTGACGCACTTGCAGACCAGATTAACAGAGACTTTGAGGGTGCAACGGAGGAAGACGCCCCCATTCTGCTCTGTACCCTCAACGGCGCCATGATTTTCATGGGAGAACTCCTCAAGAGAATCAATTTCCCCTGCATTGTAAAGGCCGCAAAGCTGTCATCATATGAAGGAACCCATTCCACGGGGGTGGTGAAGAGCGAAACCGTTCTAAAAGGCATTGAAGGCCGTTCCATCATAGTGGTTGAAGACATAGTAGATACCGGTAATACCATAGAGGTCATGGAGCGCATGCTCTTCTCCCTTGGTGCCGCGGATGTCCGTATCTGCACGCTGCTCCTCAAACCGGACGTATACAAGAAATCCACTGTCCTGGACTACGTTGCAATGCGTATCCCCAACAAGTTCATCGTAGGCTTCGGTCTTGATTATGACGAACTTGGCCGTAATTCCAAAGACATTTACGTACTGGACGAATAGACCATGAAATACTACATCCTCTTTGGCCCTCCCGGTGCAGGAAAAGGCACCCAGGCCGGTGCAATGGTAGAGCGCTACAATCTTTGCCACCTCTCTACAGGTGAGCTCCTCAGAAGTGAAATTGCCGCCGGAACGCCCCTTGGCCTTCAGGCAAAAAGCCTCATAGAGGCCGGTAACCTTGTCCCTGATGAGGTAGTGGAAGGCATGATTGAGGCCAGGTTTGCATCTACAAAGGGCATAGACGGCTTCCTTCTGGACGGCTTTCCGCGTACAATTGCCCAGGCAGAGGCACTTGACGCCATGTTAGCTAAGACCAGGGAAGAAGTCACCGCCTGCGTTTCCATAATGATTCCGGACACCATGATCCACGAGCGCATCGCAAAGCGCGCCCTCATCGAAGGCCGCGCAGACGATGCCAGGGACGAGGTGGTCCAGAACCGCATCAACACCTACCACGCCAAGACGGAACCGCTCATCCAGTATTACAAAGACTGCGGCAAGTACTGTGAAATCAACGGCATCGGCACAATTGAAGAGGTCCGGGAGCGCATTTTTCAGACAATGGACTAAAAACTATATTGGATTTCTTGCGGCAAATTCTTATATTTGCAAGCATTAAACTCCAAAGCGATGGTCCAGGTTTATTGCAAAAACACAAAGGAGTCTAAGCGTTTCCCGGAAGGGACGTCTCTCCTTCAGATGCTGTCAGAATTTGAATTTCCCTGTCCCTACCCTATTGTGTCCGCAAAGGTGAACAATGTATCCCAGGGACTTAAATTCAAGGTTTTTCAGAACAAGGACATCGAATTCATGGATGTCAGGGAGCCTAGCGGGCGCAGAGTGTACTGCCGCTCGCTTTCTTTTTTGATGTTCAAGGCCGCTACGGACGCATTTCCCAGTTGCAAGCTGTACATCGAGCACCCCCTCTCCCATGGCTATTTCTGCCACCTCCGCAAAGAAAATGACGCTCCCGTCACACAGGAAGACGTTGACATCCTGAAGGCCCGCATGCAGGACCTGGTGTCCAAGGACCTCCCCTTCCACAGGTACGATGTCCAGACTGACAAAGCCATAAGGGAATTCCGCAAGGCCGGGTATGAAGACAAGGTCCGCCTTCTGGAAACCAGCGGCGAGGCTTATACAGACTATTACACGCTTGGAGACACTGTAGACTACTTCTACGGCAAGTTGGTGCCCTCCACAGGATACCTCACCGTCTGGGATCTCATGCTCTACAAGGACGGTATCCTCCTCCGTCTCCCGGCTCTCAACAATCCCTCCAAGGTTGCGGATTTCGTAGATCAGCCCAAGACCTACGAAATGTTCAACGAGGCTCTAAGGTGGGATATTATCATGGGTCTCAGCACCGTTGGAGACGTAAATGAGGCTTTCCTCAGCGGCCGCGCATCGGAGCTTATCCAGATAGCGGAAGCCCTTCAGGAGAAGAAAATAGTCCAGATAGCGGAAGAGATTGACAGAAGGTGCCGAAGGGAGGATAGTCCCCTCAAGGTAGTCCTCATCACCGGTCCGTCATCGTCAGGAAAAACCACCTTCTGCAAGAGGCTTTCCATCCAGCTCAAAGCCTGCGGACTCAAGCCCATAAGCATGTCTACGGACGATTATTTCGTGAACCGCGTCGACACCCCCAAACTCCCGGACGGCAGCTACGATTTCGACAACTTCGACACCGTGGACCATGCCCTCATGGAGAGCGACATAATGAAACTCATTCATGGCCAGGAAGTTTCAGTCCCCGAGTTCAATTTCGTGACCGGTATGAGGGAATACAACGGCAAGACACTCAAACTCTCTCAAGGCTGCGTGCTCCTGATAGAAGGCATCCACGCCCTGAATCCAGCCCTCACGGAGCAGGTTCCAGAGTGCGCCAAGTTCCGCATCTTCATCAATACCCTCACCTCTACACAGTTGGACGACCACAACTGGATCCCCACCACGGACAACCGCCTCCTCAGGCGCATCGTACGTGATTACAACAAGGGAGCCTTCAGCGCCCGCGAGTCAATATCCAACTGGCAGAACGTACTTAGGGCGGAACACAAGTGGATATATCCCTACCAGGAAATGGCTGACGTGATGTTCAACAGCGCATACCTCATTGAGTTTGCCGTTCTCAAGAACCACGCGGAGCCCATTCTCCGCAGCGTTCCGCAAAACAGCCCGGAGTATTCAGAGGCGCACAGGCTTCTGAAGTTCATCCACTACTTTGTCCCTGTACCGGACAAGGAGATCCCGGCAACGTCAATGATAAGGGAGTTTATTGGAGCCTAAAGACCGGCTTCAAGCTTTTCAAGATAGTTTGCCAGCTCGCGGGTATTATACTCGCGGGCTTTTTGCGGCATTGCCTGCACGCTGCCCCGCCACCAGGTTTCGCTGAGGAGAAGGCCGCCGCCAAGGATGGCTGTGACCCAGTCTCCTGAAATAGCAGAAGCCAGCCACAGAGCCACGCTTCCATACGTAGCGAGTGTGGTGGGAACTGCACCGGAAGCCTTGGTATAAATATGACCAAAGGGAGGGGCCAAACCAAGGAGCGTCGAGACAAACTCGTCTCTCCCTTTCCAGGAAACAGCAGCATTGATGAGAACTCCAAGTTTCTGTGCTTCAGTAGTATCCGGGAATCCTTCTGCCATCACTGCAGCGGCGCTCGCGTAATCTCCCAGACGATACTTGCAGAGCGCTTTAAGATAGTTCACTTCCTGCATCCTGGACGGTTCCAGAGCGTAGATGCGGAGGCGGTCAAGGGCGTCGGAGGCATCGGCCCACCTGGCCAGTTCAGTGAGGCAGAGAGCACGGGAAATGAGGGCGTCATTGGCCTCCGAGGGGCCAGCGCCATCGAACAGGATTCTCTCATACAAGACGGCCTTAAGTGCCGGGGACTGGGCCCTAGCGGAAAAAGCTACCGAGAGGAATACTGATATTATAAAGTACCAGCGCCTTGGTTTCATCTTGAATCTTCTGCCTTTGTATGCTCACGGAAACCCAGCTTCCGTAGATATTACCTATATAGAATATGCCGCAGAGGGAACCTGCGACCATTGTTCTCCAGTCTTTTGCACCGTGGTGTTTCCACTGCTCCGCAGTTATTGCGGCAAGGGTGCCCACAGCAAGAAGGGATGCCACTCCGGGGCCTGTCTGTCCGGCATAAATTTTCCCCGTACCGGGAATTATTGCCGACAGCCCGGCAGCCAGCCAGGGGCTCTTTTGGCTCTTTTTCAACGACTCCGACAAATTCTTGACTGCCTTCTCGCTTTCAGAGAGGCGGTAATCCGAATATGTGAAGTGGGCCGACTCCTCCTGGAACATGCTTACGTTGCCCAGCATGAGGGCAAGGCCGGCCCGCTGAAGGGATGCCAGTTCAGAATACGGTCCATAATAGTGAGCAAGCGCCTTCAGGACATCGAAAGGCATGTCAAGGTGCACTCTGGCAACGTTACCATAAAACAGGGCGGGATCCGACAAGGGGCCCTTCACCATGGACAGCCAATGCTCTGCGGCCTGGAACTGGCGGTCGTCATAAAGGGCGATGCCCCGAAGATAGGAAAGGCTGTCCCCAGGTGCATAGTTTCCCTCCCTCAAAAGGGTTAGTGCATCTTCCCTGAGGCCGCGGTCCAGGAGATCCAGGACGAAATCACCGTCGGCCCCTATATTCCGGGCGGGGGCAGACGGGTCGAAAGCCTGGGGTTCAAATGAGGAGGGTTTGGGCGGAACGGGCTTCAGGTACTGCCTTCCCGCATGCCCTATGTAAGAATTTCTTGTGAGATAGTCCGATAAAGAAAAAATGCCACGCACTTTTTGCGCGTGGGAAGGGATGCAAAGCATCATGAGAAGAGCCGTTACAATGAGCCTTGACCTCATTTTTTCTTCATAGCATCAAGAGGGTTTCCGGCAGGTTTGGCCCCTGCGGGAACCTGAAAATCGAAGTGAGGGTCCGTTCCCTCGGTGGAGATGGAAGAATATATGGTTCTCACTACCGTGGAATCATGCTTTTCCTTATTGTACGTAATCTCCGTAACCCTTGTGGGGAAAACCAGACGGGATCCCTTTGTGTACTGTGAAAGATACATTTTGCTGAGGACGTTCCCGGAATGGTCCAGATATGCCACATATACCGGAAGATAGTCCTTGAGGACAAGCTCCACTGTTGGAGCTGTGTCCTTTTTCTTCGTTGTGTACGTACGCTTCAGGTAGCCTTCCTCATCGTATGAAGAGCCCTGAAGGGTATATCCCATGCCCAGGAGACCCAGATTGTCCTGACGACCTGCCAGAAAGAGGTACAGGAGTTCGTTGCCGGAAGCAAAACTCTGGTCCACACGGGAGAAAACCTCGTTTGACGATGGCACGTACAGTTTGAATTCTCCCTTAAGATTGGTAACAGTAGTATACTCATAGGGAGAAGAAAAAACGGTCACCAAACGACCGTTTCCCTGACAGAAAACGCGCTTGGTGACCGTTGTAACCTTTCCGTCTGCAAGAGATTTGACCTCAACATCTGCAGAAGCCCTCCTTTGGGCGAAGGCGCCCAGGGCAATAAGCAGCAGTGCAGCGGATATAAGGTCTTTACGCAGCACTACAGCCACATGAGGATGTTAGGGTTGTCGTAGTACTTGCCAAGGCCGGAACCGTCAATCAGTCCAATGAGTTCGAAGATGATGTCAAGGGTCCAGACAATGCCGAATCCGCCGCCGGTGAGGAGGTAAGGAATCCACATCCACCAGGTGGAGCCCATATATACACGATGGATACCGGTCCAGCCAAGGAACCAGGTGAGAAGGATGGAAACAACATCGTTGTTGCCAAGGCCCACATATGCTGCGCCGAGGGGAGCGGTGGCCGTGTTGCCAAGGTCGAATGCATTCACGTCGATAGCGTTCTCGATAGCGGCGTCGATAGCAGCATCATCTGCAGTGTAGTTTGCTGCAGAAGCAACTGCGGTGATTGCGAACATGGCAACCAATGCGAGGAAGAATTTCTTCATAGTGCTTTTTGATTTATTAGGTTAAACAGTTTTTATTCACGTTAAGGACAAAGTTAGCAAAAAAATCTTACCTTTGTATACAAAATTAAAAAAAATGTTAAAAATGGAAAAGGGTCCTATCTCTCAATTCATCACCCATCACTACCGTCACTTCAACTCGGCAGCCCTAGTAGATGCCGCAAAGGCATATGAAGACCTCCTTAACAAAGGTGGCAAGATGTTTCTTGCAATGGCCGGTGCCATGAGTACCGCAGAACTTGGCCTCTCCCTCGCTGAGATGATCCGCCAGGACAAGATTGCTTTTGTCTGCTGCTCTGCAAACAACCTTGAAGAAGACATCATGAACCTTGTGGCACACAGCCACTATTACAGGGTTCCCGGTTACCGTGACCTTACCCCAAAGCAGGAACAGGAACTTCTGGACAACCACTACAACCGTGTCACAGACACCTGCATCCCTGAAGAGGAAGCTTTCCGTCGTCTGGAAAAGCACCTTGTGGAAGTTTGGGACAAGGCCAAGGCAGAAGGCAAGAGATATCTCCCTTATGAGTTCATTTACCAAATGATCCGAAGCGGCGTCTTGAAGCAGTACTATGAGATTGACCCCAAGGACAGTTGGGTAGTAGCAGCATGCGAAAAGAACATCCCCATCATCTGCCCCGCCTGGGAAGACTGCACCACCGGCAACATCTTCACCGCCCACGTAATCCGTGGAGAGTATGATCCCCACATGGTCATCCAGGGTGTGGAAGTCATGATGTTCCTCGTGGACTGGTACAAGAAGAACGCCCCCGGCGTGGGCTTCTTCCAGATTGGCGGCGGCACCGCCGGAGACTTCCCCATCTGCTGCGTTCCCATGATGGAACAGGACCTTGGATGGGAAGGCACTCCCCTCTGGGCATATTTCTGCCAGATTTCGGACTCCACCACTTCCTACGGTTCCTATTCCGGCGCAGTTCCCAACGAGAAAATCACTTGGGGCAAGCTTGCACCGGATACGCCTAAGTTCATAGTGGAATCTGACGCCACCATCGTCGCTCCCCTTATCTTCGCCTATGTCCTGGGCTGGTAAAGTGGGAATTCTTTCGAAATTGGGGAGCCTGCTTGGTAAAAGGAAGCAGGCTCCTTCTATTACGGACTCCGCCGTAGCCCAGGCCGTAAGCCGCTGGGTAGCCGGACGCGGATACCTCCTTCCGGAAGGCAACCCGACGGATGTAGCCAGGAGGATGGGAATCACATCGGCCCAGCTGTTCCGCTACTGCATTGAGGAGAAAGGCGAAGACTTTCGCACGTGGCGCACGCGTCTGCGTATAGAAGAGGCAAAAAAACAGCTCCTGAGCGAGCCAGGCGTCCCGGTATCCATAATCGCCAGACGCGTTGGAATAAACGACCGCAGCAACTTCTCCCGTCTGTTCCGGGATCACATTGGAATGCTCCCCTCCCAGTGGAGAGAAAAGAATCTGTAAAAAAATCAAAAAAATATTTGGAGATTGATTTTTTGTTACTACCTTTGCGGTGTACTAATGAACTAATACACTCGCAAAGCTATGATAACAGTATCTAATCTTTCCTTCAGCTACGGCTCCAAGAGAGTTCTCTCGAACATCTCCATGGAGCTCAAGGGAGGCAACATCTACGGCCTCCTGGGAGAGAACGGCGTGGGTAAGACCACCCTTCTCACACTGCTGTGCGGCCTCAAGAAGCCCCAGGAAGGCTCCATCGACACCGATGGCCGCGCCCCCATCAACCGCCAGCCTTCCCTTCTGGCAGAGCAGTTCTATCTTCCGGACGAGGTAGCTCCAGTCCACAACAAGGCAGAGCGCTTTGGCCGTGAAACCGGCAGCCTTTGGGCATCGTACGACCAAGCCAAGTTCCTGCAGATCCTCTCCGAATTCGAGGTCGATGCAGCCCAACGCATGGACTCCATGAGCGCCGGCCAGCTCAAAAAGACCTGGATTGCCTTCGCGCTCGCATGTAACGCCCGCTATTATTTTATGGACGAGCCAACCAACGGCCTGGACATTCCCTCAAAGGCACAGTTCCGCAGCGCCATCACCCGGTACACCGCAGAAGACAGCGTGGTGGTCATCTCCACCCACCAGGTCAGAGACCTTGAGAACATCATAGACCCGGTGATTATCCTTGATAAGGAAGAGGTGCTCCTGAACGCCTCCCTGGAAGAGATTTCCTCAAAGCTCTATTTCGACTACGGCATGCAGATAAACCCCGACGCCCTGTATCTGGAGCGCACTCCCGGCGGCACCATCCAGGTGTATCCCAACGCCACCGGCGAGGAATCCAAAGTGAACATCGAGGCCCTGTTCAACGCTGTTCACTCCCACAAAGATGTTGTTAAAGCCTTATTCCAGTAGCCCTATGAAAAACGAAGTATTCAACGGTTCCCGTTTCTGGAACTGGTTCAAGTATGACACCATCCAACTCTGGCGCAACCATATGTTCGCCGCCCTTGGAATAGGTCTTTCCGGCCTTATCTCCTACATTGTCACGGTTTGCTACAACCTGATTGTAAATGGCCAGTGGCAGGCTATAAACGGTGACGGACGCCTGATGGTCTTCTTCCTTGCCTTCATTGCCCTTGAGCTCTATCAGACAAGCACTTACGGCTATCTTACCAAAAAGAAGGAAGGCAGTGCATGGCTCATGGCCCCGGCATCCGGCCTGGAGAAATGGACTTCCATGCTCATCAATACCCTGATTGTAATTCCGGTACTGTTCTTCGTAGTGTTCCTTGGTACAGACTGGCTCATCACCCTCCTTGACCACAGTGGCGGCAAATCCCTCCTCTTCAGTTTCTCCGGGATTCTGTCAGAGCTTTCCATTGCAATCCAGAACAGTGAGGTGGACTTTAACATGGGAACAGTTGCATGGTTCTTCATTTCCAGTTTCTGCGTTAACTTCCTGTACTTCCTCCTCTCCGGACTGGTATTCAAAAAGCACAAGATCATCTGGGGAATCGTAGCCCTGATGGTCATAAGCTCTGCCCTGACCTTCATTTTCAGCAGGATTGGCTGGAGCGTCAATACAGAATTCATGGCCGGGACCCACAATACACGCGCCGTCATGATTGGATTCTCCGCCTGCATGACCGCCGCCGCCCTGTGCCTTGCCGGCGGTATCTACTACCGCATCAAAACCATTAAACACTAGTATTATGGACTTTCACGCAGACAAACCCATCTATCTCCAGATTGCCGATGTTTTTGCAGAGGACATCCTTTCCGGCAACCTGAATGGTGACGACAGGATACCCTCCGTGAGAGAATACGGCGCGCAGATAGGCGTGAATCCAAACACCGTCATGCGAGTCTACGAAAAACTCACCCAGGAAGAGATTATCTACAACAAGCGCGGCATAGGGTACTTCGTGTCCCCGGATGCCAGGGAAAAGATCCTTGCCTCTCAGAGGGAAGAATTCCTCTCGAAAGACGTTCCGGCCATAAAACGCCGTATGGAACTCCTTGGACTTGATTCAAAAATATTCGAATAATATGAAAAGAGTTGTCAGTTTAATTGGCGCTGCAATGCTTTGTGCAGCATGTGTATTTCCCATAAACGGATTAAACGGTATTTCAGTGAACAGCGGAAAGAAGGTCACCTGCAAGGGACCGGTAATTACTAAAACATTGGACCTCAGCGACTTTGACGCCATAACAGTCAACGGCTCCTCGGACATGGAAATCTTCCAGGGAGACAGCTTCAAGGTGTTTGTAAAAGCAAACGAAGAGGTATTTGATTACATTGACTACAAGGTAGAGGACGGTGTCCTGGTGCTCGAGACCAAGGACAATGTCAACATTAGGGCAGAGGAGTTCGACATCACAATCACACTCCCTGTACTAAAGAAACTCCTTGTCAACGGTGCTGCAGATGTGGATCTCAAGACCGGCTACAAGTCCTCAGAGAACCTGGAAATCCTTGTGAACGGAGCTGGAGACTTCGACTTCAGCGGCATAGCAGTCCCCTCCCTCAGCTTCATCCTAAACGGCGCAGGCGACATTGAGGCCAATGGTCTGGATGTCGAAGTGCTTGCCCTGACAGTGAACGGCGCAGGCGATATTGATGTGTCCGGAAAGGCCGGCAAGGCCAGCTTCAGCGTCAGCGGTGCCGGTGACATCGACGCCCGGAACCTGGAATGCCCCTCCATCAATACCAAAAAGAGTGGCATAGCATCCATAAGGCTGAAATAGCTAGCCCAGAGGATAGAACAACGAATTATAGCGGCTTTGCCAGCTCCTGTCATAGTGCCTTCGCACTGTGCGGGCGCTGGCAAACTGGTTGAAATTTGCCCATGCCTCAAGGAAAAGGACGGCAAAGTCCGTGCGGTCATGCAGGGTTAGGGCCAGAAGGGTATAGACAGCCACTATGTAGACGCAGGCGCGTTCGCGGTCATCAGCCTGGGGGGAAGACGGCGTAGCCAGGGTGAGACGCATGGACTGGGCAAAGGCGACATCGGCAATTGCATCTGCCAGAAGGGCTTCCTCCGCCGGTTTGTACATTTGCCGGCAATACCTTTCCCCGGCATGTTTCTTAGCCGATGCCTCCGTCTCCATAACAGGCAATGGATCCGGCAGAGCAGATTCGAAATACTTTGCAGGAGAGGCCTCTCCGCGAAGGAACTGAAGTGCCAGCACGCAGTAATCCCTTACGGAGGCTTCGATTACCATGGAATATGGCGCCCTCGCATCGATTCGGGACAATATTTCTCTTACACTGGCCATTAATGACCGTAAATATACAAAAAATCTGCTAATTTTGTACGATATTCCGAATCAGGTCCGGAATGATTATGCATTATGAGAATAGTATTTTTGGATGCAATCACCATGGGAGATGCTTCCCTGGAGGAGATTGCGGCTCAGGGAGAGTTTGTGAGCTATCCCAGTTCAACGCCCGAGGAGGCAAGGGAAAGGGTTAAGGATGCGGATGTGGCGCTCCTTAACAAAGTAATTGTGGATAAGGCGTTTCTGGATGCAGCGCCCAAACTCAGGCTTATCTGTGAGGCCGGTACCGGTATCAACAACATTGATGTCAGGCTCTGTGAAGAGCGTGGCGTCATCGTCCGCAATGTGGCCGCTTACTCAACGGATTCCGTGGCTCAGACTGCCTGGATGCATATTCTGAACTTAGCTGGAAGGGCTTTCCATTATAATGCATTCGTGCACGACGGATCATACAGCCGTAACGTGGTGCATGTGGATTATCGACATCCTTTCACTGAACTTGCCGGAAAGACCATAGGTATTGTGGGAATGGGAACGATAGGCCAGAAGGTGGCAGCAATAGCCAAAGCTTTCGGGATGAAGGTGATTTACTATTCAACATCTGGCACAAACCACTGCAAGGAGTATCCGGCAGTTACGCTTGAGGCGCTCCTGACGGAATCTGACGTCATAACCATCCACGCCCCATACAACGAGCGCACGGCAGGGCTCATAGGCTATTCTCAGATGCAGAAGATGAAGCCATCGGCCTTTATTGTCAATACCGGCCGCGGAGGAATTGCAGTTGAAGCAGATCTGGCCAAAGCGTTGGACGATGGCCTCATAGCCGGTGCAGGAATAGACGTGTATGTCAAGGAACCCCTCCCTGCAGACAGTCCTCTGATGCACTTGCAGCATCCGGAGAAGCTGCTGCTTACGCCTCACATTGCCTGGTACTCAGAAGAAGCCCGTGCCAGACTGGCACATGAAATGGCTGAAAATATTAAGAAAGGCTGGTAATAAGTAACTACCAATAATTGACGCAGGTCCCCCAGTTTTTAGGGGACCTGCGTCACTATATGGCCTGTGAGGCCGATTCCTGACGTACGTCACCCGCCTAAAAGGTGGCGTACGTCACCTGGCGGCTAGGCACCTAAGCGAACTTCCAGGCGCTTGCGGATTTCCTGGAGGAACTGCAGGGAGGTAAGACCCTTGGGAGTGATGCCTTCGGAGAGGTTCACAAGATCCTTGGTTTCAAGGCCTTCGTTCAGGGTGTCGAAGCAGGCGGCCTCAAGCTGGTTGGCATAGTTCACCAGTTCGGGAAGGTTGTCCATCTCTCCCCTCTTGCGGAAAGCACCGCTCCATGCGAAGATGGTGGCCATGGGGTTTGTGGAAGTCTCTTCTCCCTTAAGATACTTGTAGTAGTGACGGGTTACGGTGCCGTGAGCGGCCTCGTACTCGTACTTGCCATCGGGGCTTACCAGAACGGAGGTCATCATGGCAAGGGAACCGAATGCGGTGGACACCATATCACTCATGACGTCGCCGTCGTAGTTCTTGCAGGCCCAGATGAAACCGCCCTCTGAACGCATGACACGGGCAACAGCATCGTCAATGAGGGTGTAGAAGTACTCGATGCCGGCGGCCTCGAACTGCTCCTTGTAATCCTTCTCGTATATTTCCTCGAAGATGGCCTTGAAGCGGCCGTCGTACTTCTTGGAGATAGTGTCCTTGGTAGCGAACCAAAGGTTTTCCTTCACATCAAGCGCATACTTGAAGCAGGAGTGTGCGAAGCTGGCGATGGACTTGTCCGTGTTGTGCATACCCTCGATGACGCCGGGACCTGCGAACTCGTGGATAACCTCCTCTATTCTCTCGCCGGAAACGCCTTCGAACACAAGCTTTGCAACTCCGGGCTCAGTGGTCTGGATTTCCACGTCACGATAGACGTCGCCATAGGCATGACGGGCAATTGTGATGGGCTTTTTCCAGAATTTCACAGCGGGCTGGATGCTGGGGATGGTGATAGGTGTGCGGAACACGGTGCCGTCCAGCATGGAGCGGATGGTGCCGTTAGGGCTCTTCCACATCTGGTGAAGGTTGTACTCGCTCATGCGCTGTACGTTAGGGGTAATGGTAGCACACTTCACGGCAACGCCGAGACGCTTGGTGGCGTTGGCGGAGTCGATGGTTACCTGATCGCTGGTCTTGTCACGATAAGGCAGACCAAGGTCATAGTACTCGGTTTTCAGATCCACGAATGGAAGGATTAGTTCATCCTTGATCATTTGCCACAGGATCCTGGTCATTTCATCGCCGTCCATCTCTACGAGCGGCGTCGTCATTTTGATTTTTTCCATTTTATTTATTGTTTTTGTAGTAATTCATAAGGCAGCCATCGGCAAGGATCTGACGCTCAGTTTCATTGAGGGGAGCGAAATGCAGGACGACGGGAACGCAGCGGCCGTCGCGGGTGACGACTTTGGCGTCAATCTGTTCTGCTCCGCCAAGGATGGCCTTACGGATGCCGGGGACTGAAACGTAGTCGCCGGGAGCATAGTCAAACGGAGTGCCCGGGTCAATTGTGAACGGGACGATACCCCAGTTGATGCAGTTGGAACGGTAGCGCTTGGTGGCGTACTCGTAGCAGATGTTGGCATCGCCGCCAAGGACCTTCTGGCAGGATGCGGCCTGTTCGCGGGCGCTGCCGTCACCGGGCTTGCGTGCGAAGACACAGGAGCCGAAGGAAGTGTTTTCTGCAGGGGTACCTGCAACGGCAAGTGCCTTGGCCAGTTCCTCGCCTACCACGCCGGCACGGCGGTCGCGGTCATCGGCCTGGATCCGCTTGCTGCGGCCAACGTACTCAGGGACACGACGGGAAAGGGCAAATTCGCTGAGCTTAAGCGGGTTGGAGCGGTAGCTGGAAGTCTCTCCGGAGGGGATGAGCTCGTCGGTAGTGGTGACGGGATCCTGAATTACTGCGGCAAGTTCCAGAAGCATGTTCTCCTGCAGGGCGGGCATCTCCGGCCAGTCCTTTATGTTGGGGCCGTAGCGGAGAGGCTCATCGGTCATTGCCTTGCCGAAGCCATTGTAGACGCGTTTTTCGTAGATGCGGCCGTCGAAGCTGTAGCGCTTGTGGTCGTCGGTATAATCGATGTCCGTAGCTGCGGTGATTACGCCGCCGTTAGCTGCGGTGGCAGCGATGCTCCTGGCATCCATAAGGGCCACCATGGAAATCTGTCCCTGGCCAGGCTTGGAGCCTTCGCGGTTGGGGAAGTTACGGGTGGTGTGGCGGATGGAGAAACCATTGTTGGAGGGTACGTCACCTGCGCCGAAGCAAGGTCCGCAGAAGGCGGGTTTAATCACCACACCGGCCTCCAGAAGCTCTTCTGCAATATGGTTGCGGGTGGTTGCAAGGTACACTGGAGTGCTCTGCGGATATGCGCTCATGGTGAAGTAGTCGTTGCCGATGGACTTCCCGCGGAGGATGGATGCTGCCTCCGAGAGGTTGTCGTAGGTACCGCCGGAGCAGCCTGCGATGATGCCCTGGTCGGCATAGACCTTTCCGTCACGGATCTTGGAGAGGAGGTCCGGGTGAACCTTGTCCCCGAAGCGCTTCACGGTGTCTTCCTCGATGGCCTTCAGGACCTTCTCCGGGTTAGCCTGGAGTTCGTGGATGGACACGGCGTTGGACGGGTGGTAAGGAAGGGCTATCATGCTCTCCTGGCTGGAAAGGTCTATGGTTACCATGGAGTCGTACCAGGCAACCTTGCCGGGTTTGAGCTCACGGTAAGCCTCCGGACGGCCGTGCATCTGGAAGTAGTCCTTTACCTCATCGTCAGTAATCCAGATGGAGGAAAGGCATGTGGTCTCGGTGGTCATGACGTCGATTCCGTTACGGAAATCGACGGGAAGTTCCTTCACTCCGGGGCCGGCGAATTCCAGCACCTTGTTCTTCACGAAACCGCTCTCGAAGGTGGCTTTCACAAGGGAAATGGCCACATCGTGAGGACCGATACCCTTCCGGGGCTTGCCTTCCAGCCATACCAGGACAACCTCCGGGGCCTTGATGTCCCAGGTGTTCACCAGAAGCTGCTTCACAAGCTCACCGCCGCCTTCGCCTACGCCCATGTTGCCAAGGGAGCCGTAGCGGGTGTGGGAGTCACTGCCCAGAATCATGTTGCCGCAGGCGGTGAGGGCCTCACGGGCATACTGGTGGATAACCGCCTGGTTAGCAGGCACGTAGATACCGCCGTATTTCTTGGCGGCAGAAAGGCCGAAGACGTGGTCGTCCTCGTTGATGGTACCACCTACGGCACACAGGGAGTTGTGGCAGTTGGTCATTGCATAGGGCAGCGGGAACTTTGTGAGTCCGCTGGCACGTGCTGTCTGGATGATACCAACATAGGTGATGTCATGGGAAACCATGGCATCGAAACGGATGTTCAGTTCCTTGCCTTTGGAACCATTCACATCATGCTTACGGAGAATCTGGTAGGCAATGGTATTCTCACGCGCCTCATCCCTTGAGAGCGGAGCCTCACCAGCAATTGTTATTCCATCAAGGAGAAATACTCCTTCTGAATGAAGTGTTACCATACTATATAATTGAATCAATAAATATCGTGAGTGAAAGCATGTCTGCGGCGCCCCCGGGGGAGATGTTCTCTGCCGCGTAACGGTCACAGAGAGCTTTCATGCTGTTTTCAGCATAATTGTCAAGCAACTGCCTGGCTTCCTTCTTCACCAGTTGAGCCCTTTCCTCCCCTGCTCTTTTCATGATGCACGTGTCATCCAGGGTGGACATTATACGGAGAAGCAGGCGTTGAAGCGCCTCGTCATTACCGGCTGCCACTTTTCTGTCATTACCGGCTGCGACCGGCAATCTCATACTTCTGTAGTAGGGCAGCCAGTCCTGGAACAGCTGCCGGTAGCCTGTAAGGGCCATGGCTATAGCCCCGCGTGGAGGTAAGTTATTGGCTATCTGCGAGTTAGCCGCCAACCCCTGGGCAATTCTGCCTAGGGACAATTGCATAGACAGCTCATTACCAACCGATTGGCTCCACGCCGCGATGGCAATCCCCAGCGCGAAAATGGCACCGCGGTGGGTATTCACGCCACCGGTTGCAGCCATCATTGCGTTTTCTGCCTCAATGCCAAGCCGGCGAAGCTCATCGGCGCTCCTGGAGCGGGCTATGGCCGGGAAGAAGGGACGGATAGCCTTGATGCCGCGGAGCATGGTATTGTAATCCATGTCCTTGTGCGCTCCGCTTGAGTCCGGACCCACCAGGCCCGGCTTCAGCGGAGTGTCAAGCTCTAAGCGAAGAGCACGCTCCGCGAGGGCTGCAAGCAGGTAAGGACGCGTTGAGTCCGGACACCGGGCCGATGCCTCCTGGAATGAACCCTTCTCCAGAGCCGCCCTCACCGCAGAAGCAGACACGAAGGCGTCATCCCCGGCCTGATCGGGAATCTCCATACGTGGAATTTCGCAAACCTCAACACCTTGGATGGGCAGAGTCTCCTTCATGATTGTATTATAGCGCGCCGTGAGGGCATCATAGGGCTCAGAACCAACAAAACGCACCGTAGCACCCAGTGTCGGCGCAATGTGTCGGGCAAAAATGTCAAGGTCCAGGAGCATCTGCTGCTCCGCGGCCTCTGACAGGTCTTTTAGGAAGTATGTGGGGAATGTTGCGGCGGAGATTGTATACGGGCTGCCTTCAACTACGTCAACGTCGCCACCCTTGATGGAGGAGACAGCGCGGCAGATCATTTCAAGGCGCTCCTTGTAAGGAAACATGGAGACATCTTCCATCACGGGGATCACCACCAGATGGTCAACCAGCTCCAGAGCCTTCTCAATCAGGTATTTGTGACCAAGGGTGAAGGGATTGGCATTCATGACAATGACGCCGGTTGTCAGAGATTCCTCGACTACGCCCTTCTGGCTCCGCTCGGAATGACAGGAGGCGACAAAAGCACGTATGCGCTCGCAGTACTGCTGAAGCCCCCTGCCGTTTTCCAGGAGCATAGCCTTGGGAGCCTGTCCAAGCACGTGGAAGCCAAGGCTTTCGAAGACTGCCCTGTACTCCGGCTTGGTAAAGACCTTGAGGTTGCCCCGTCCGGCCACGATACGTGAGATCAGAGGCACCATAAGGCCCTCTGAACGGGCCTCCTGAGCCACTGCAACGCATTTTATGATGTCTCCACTGATTCCGGCGCCGGCAATGATGTTGCCGTCAGGGTCCTGGACAGAATAATACGTGTCCATAGCTTCCATCCGGAGCCCGTTTGCCCAGAGGAAGCGTGACACCTTGTCACTGAAATAAGGAGAGCCAAGAGGCATCTCCGCTATGTCCAGGTTTTTGTACTGTTCCATCTCGCGCAGGCTTTCCAATACTCCCGGTTCCACCCGCAAATGAAATACAGTGCGAAGGTAATACTTTATTACCTTATTCGCAAAAATTTGTTACGATTTATAACGAATAAAGGTTTAATCCGATTTCTTCATCAAGGTATCGGCCCACTTCCACTCCCAAATCAGTAACGAAAAGCTCACATGCGCCGTTGATCTTTGCGGTGAGAAGATGGCCGCCTATGCAGCTGTAGTCGCTCCTGGAAGCGGTGATGTGGATATGAAGATACGGCTTGCCGTCCTTCCTGGAGATGTTGCCAACCAGCGAGGTGATTTCCATCTGTTCCGTAAAGGTCTTGTCCACATACTTCATGGTTTTGGGGTCAAGGTAACGGAAAGTCGCCTCCGACACGGCGCCAAGCCCCTCAATCTTGCCGCTCCTGATACCTTTTTCCTCACAGAAAGCCGCAAGAGCGGCAGTGACCTCCACATGGTTGTCCAGGCTGAGGATGTAGGTGTTGCCGGATTGTTTGTACTTATACATAGTTTTGGTATTTGTTTCAGTAGTTAAAGATTCCGGATCAAGTCCGGAATGACATATGATGGACTGATACTTATCAAGCAGTTCTTCTGTGGTGTGGGTACGTTCATGCATACATTCACGCACGGGACTGCCGCAGATAATGCACTTTCTAGGAGCCAAACCCAGTTCTTCCCTACCCAACGGCCTCACTCCGTCCGCAAAAACAGGCTTTTTCAGGGACGAAGCACCCAATTCACCGCTGCCATCCGCAAAAACAGGCTTTTTCAGGGACGAAGCACCCAATTTGCCGCCGCCGTCCGGAAAAACGGGCAATTCCCCGGACAGAATTACGTCAAGGTCAAAGAGGCGGCCGAGGGGGTGGGTTTCTTCGAGGGTTACTGCAAGCTTTTTGGCGGATAGAGGGTCCGAATCAACTATGAAGTAGCCTTCATAGCCGGTTTCAAGGTCACGCAGTTCTTCGAAGACAGGCGAAAATGCGTCACGCACTGCCTCAACGGCCGCAGCGGCAATCCTCAACGACAGTTCTGAGCGCTTGACAGGACCTGGAGGCATGACTGTCAGACACAGCAAAGACTTGCCGGGGTGTTCCCGTAGCAACTCTGTCTGATGCGCCACGCGGGCGTCACGGCTTTGCAATAAATCCTCCAGTGTCATACTATATAAGATGCCCGGTCGGAGCCGGGCATGACGTAAAAAGTATTGCCGGGCATGACAATTACTTGATGTTGTAAATCTTGTCCAGGACGGAGCCGTCACGGTTCATGACAACGCCTACAACCTTGTCTCCGAACGGGAGAGGGTCCGGCGTGCCGATGATGCTGGTAGCCTTGGCCGCCAGGTCATGGATGTCCACAACGTGCACACCGGCAGCGAGAAGCCTTTCGCGCACTTCCGGACGTCCGGGGTTAACTGCAACGCCGTACTCCGTGACAACAACGTCCACGGACTTGCCGGGAGTGATGAGCGTTGTCACGTGAGGCACCACGCATGGGATGCGGCCGCGAAGGAGCGGGCAGACGATGATGCTCAGCGCGGAATCTGCCGCCGTATCCTGATGGCCGCCGATGGCTCCGCGGATAATGCCGTCAGAACCTACCAGCACGTTCACGTTGAAGTCCGTATCAACCTCCAGGGCGCTCAGGATGACTATATCCAGCGCATGCGTGGCAGAGCCAAGATGCTGCCCGGAAGCATACTCCACGGCAGAAACTTCCACGTGAGAAGGGTCCTTGGCGATGCTTTCCGCTGCAACCTTGTCGAAAGACTGCACGTCTATAAGACGGCCAATAAGGCCTTCCTCGTGCAGCTTCACCATATGGGCCGTAATGCCGCCAAGGGCAAATGAGGCCTTGATTCCGCGTGCAATCATCTCCTCACGGATATACTTCACAACGGCAAGTGATGCACCGCCGGTACCGGTCTGGATGGAGAACCCGTCCTGGAACAGACCGGAATTGATCACAACCTTTGCGGCCGATTTCGCAAGCAGGATGTCGCGTGGATTCTTGGAGTCGCGGATTGCGCCGGCCGATATCTTGCTGCTGTCCCCCACCAAGTCTACTACCACTACGGACTCCACGTCCGCAGCGCGGATGCCGGAAGGAAGGTTGGGGTAAGGCACAAGGTCGTCCGTAAGTACCACGACGTGAGGGGCATAGCGGGCATCCGGCAGGGCATAGCCAAGGGAGCCGCAGATGCTCTTTGCGTTCTCACTGCGGGGCACGCCGCAGGCATTTCCAAGCTCGTCGGAGGCCGATGCGCCAAGGAAGGCGACGTCGATATGAAGCTCTCCGGAGGCGATGGCGCTGCCGCGGCCGCCGTGGGAACGGAACACCACAGGCTCTTCCATGAGGCCGCGGGAAATGGCATCGGCCAGAGTGCCGCGAAGACCGGAAGTGGAAATCTTGGTAATTACGCCGTTTTTAATGTGTTCGATAAGAGGTGCATGTACATCAGACAGGCTTGAAGCGGCAAGATGGAGATTCCTGAACCCCATTTCCGCCAGCTTGTCAACTACCATGTTCACCACCTTGTCACCGCCACGGAAGTGGTGGTGGAAGGAGATTGTCTGGCCATCCTTGAGGCCGCTGCGGCGGATGGCTTCTTCCAGTGAGACCAGCTTTGTATTTCTCATAGCGCTTCCTCCTCACTGATTACACCGGCGGCGACGGCAAGCGCAATGGTGCGCTCTGCCCTTAGGACCACCGGACGGTCTACCATCTTTCCGTTCACGGAGATGACACCTGAGCCCTTTGCCTTTGCTTCCTTGATGCCGGCGATGACGGCCCTGGCCTTGTTGATTTCCTTCTCCGTGGGAACGAAGACGGAGTTCACAACCTCTATCTGACGGGGATTGATGATGGATTTTCCATCGAATCCCAGGGTCTTGATGAGTTCCACCTCCTTGCGGAAGGTCTCCATGTCGTCAAGGTTGGAGTAGACAGTGTCGAAGCAGGCTATTCCCGCGGCGCGGGCGGCAACCACAATCTGCTCGCGGGCAAGAAGGAGCTCCGCCCCGCCCGGAGTGCGGTTAGTCTTGAGGTTGGCGGAGTAGTCCTCAGCACCAAGGGCAATGCCCATCATGCGCTTGGAAGCGGTTGCAATGGCATAGGCATTTACTATGCCAAGGGCGCTTTCAATAGCCGCCATTATTTGGGTGCGGCCAACTGCTCCAATCTCTTCCTCTACCTTAAGTATCTCTGCCTCAAGCTCGCGGACTTCATCGGCAGTCTCAGTCTTAGGCATACGGATAACGTCCACGCCGGCTTTCACCACGGCCTCGACATCCTTTTTGCCATAAGGTGTATTGAGAGGATTGATACGGACCACCATTTCCGTGGAACCGTAATCGATGGTCTTGAGGGCGTTGTAGACAAGGAGCCTGGCGGCGTCCTTCTCTGCCATGGTCACGGAGTCTTCCAGATCCAGCATAATGCTGTCCGGGCCGTAGATATGGGCATCGGCCATCATTCCCGGGTTATTGCCGGGGACGAACATCATGGTTCTCCTTAGTCTTTCCATACGTCTTTACCGGTTGCGCGTACGGCGGCGGCGGTTACTCGGGCGCGGATAGTGCAGTCCAGCGCACCTTTGTCAACGGCCTTTACGTATGCATTGTCAACTCCAAGTCCTTCAAGGGTTTCCTTGATGACTGTCTTTATCTGACGGCCGAACTGCGCCGCCACGGAGCTCTGAAGCTCTATTTCCAGCCCCTTCTGCGCAGGGGCTATCTGGATCAGGATGTCGCCGGATTCAAGCGTTCCGGCACTTGCTTCTTTCATTTCATGAAAAATAAATGTTCAACGTTACCCCTTCCCTAAATCCCTTCCCCGATGGAAGGGACTTACTTTAAGCCTGGTGGGCGGGCCGGAGTAAATCCAAAACTACTTTAACGGGATTAAAGGTTTCGATGGGGACTTCGACGAAAAGGGTATTCCAGTTACTCATGGCACCGTTCCACAGGCCAGGGAGTTCAAGGGCCTTGAGGGTGCGGCCTTCGTAGCTCTTGGAACTTATGAAGCCGGCTTCGGGGTCAACGTAATCCGGAAGGTTGAAATGCTTGCCATTGTAGTCTTCAAGGCAGCAGACAAGGTCTACCGGGTTGAAGTGAGTGGCGTGGGACATGGCTTCCATGGCACCCGCGTCAGCGGTATTGATCTGGACGCTTTCCAGGATCTGCAGGCTGGTGCAACCGTCCTTGCCTGCTATGATGTAAGGACCGCCGCCGGGCTCGCCTTCGTTACGGACCATGCCGCAGACGCGTACGGGACGATTCAGTTTTGCCCGGAGCATCTCCATCCGCTCCTCCTCGCTGTGGGCGAGGGGGATTTGGACGCAGAGGGTCTTGTCCAGGAAGTTCTCTATCTCATTACAAAGCTGCACGGAAGGCTCCCTGTCCAGACGGTTCAGGTAAGCGAAAACCTTGTCCCTAAGCTGCAGGGCTACGCCCATGAGCACCTGCTTGTATTCAGCAGTGACAGGGAGAAGCTTTTCATGTGCGACATTGTCTATGTTCTTAATGGACACCAGTTCTTCCTTAACCTTGTTGAGGTTGTGGATGAGGGCGCCGTGACCGGCGGGACGGAAAAGGAGCGAGCCGTCTTCCTTGCGGAAAGGCTTGTTGTCCTCATCTGCCGCCACGGTGTCAGTGGCCTTGTCCTGATAGGTAAAATCTATCTTGTAGCGCACTCCGTAGCGTTTTTCATATTCAGGAAGAACCTCTGCCACGGCGGCCTTGAAGAGCTCCGTATGTTCCGGGGAAATGGTGACGGTGAGGTTGCAGGTGCCGTCAGCGTTGCGCATGTATTTCTGCGCCTCCACAAGGTGCTCTGCAATGGCCGTACGCACCTCCGCGGGATACCTGTGGAACTTGAGGACGCCTTTTGGCTTGGAGCCATAGGCCAGGCCAGGCTCCTTAAGCAGCGTCTGGAGGGTTTTCTGCCTGTATTCGGCGCTGTCTTCAGGTTCACCAAAGAGCTCCGGTGTGTAGAAGGCGAAGTCCCTGATGCGGGCGGCGAGTTTCGCGCCGGGGGCATCGGCAGGAAGGTCTTCCCCTCCCTCAAGCCTGGAAAGCCCGCCGAACATGTCCTTGAACATGCGGGAAGCCGCACCGGAAGCCGGGACAAACTTGCACTTGCCGTTGACTCTGGAGGTCTTGCTGTACTCTACGGCTTCTTTCACCTTTTCCGGGGAAAGTACCATGATGCCTCGCTCCGGCGTTGCCGGGCCTACGATCTTCATCCAGGGGAAACCGCTGCGGAAGCAGTCTATCTGGCGTGAAACCTCGCGGACGGTGGTGCCGCGGGCCTCTATCTGGTTGGTGTCTTTCTGGTTGAACATATAGTGGTTAGTTATGTAAAATTCTCTGCGGTAATTGTACTCGCTGCGGAGCTTCTCGAAGCTGTCCGGGGAACTGCGGAACAGGAAATCGTCCGTGAAGATGGGGTAATTGTACTGGAGGACGGCTGCAATCTCTCCCTGCGTCTTGCCGGAGAGGTCTACTGCCACGGGCTTTAGTGTCTCTTCCTCCGTAACGGGGGCAAAACTGTAAAGCGCCTCCCAGCCGAAGTGCCTTGCAACGGCCTGTACGGCCATTGCGGTGCCATTCTGCTTTCCCTGATAGGAATAGCCCGCAATATGAGGCGTGGCTATGTCGCAGGCGTCCAGGAGGAGCTGGTTTACGTTTGGCTCGCCGCACCAGGTATCAAGGATAAGGCCCCCCAGTTTGGGACGGGCGCGGAGAAGGGCCTGCTCATCCACTATTTCACCCCTGGCGGCATTGATGAAGAAGGCTCCGGTTTTCATGAGGGCAAAGAAATCTTCCCCCGCCATACCCCTTGTGGTAGCATCCAGGGGGACATGCATTGTGACGATGTCCGATTCCCGCAGAAGATCTTCCAGCGGGACAAACCCCTCGGGACCCTCTGCATCTGCGCGCGGAGGGTCACAGCGGAGTACCCTGAAACCAAGTTCCAGCGCATTCTTCTCCACGATTGACCCTACGTTTCCAACTCCAACAATACCAAGCGTGGCACCTTCCAGACGGATGGCCCTGCGGGAAGCCACTGCGTAGAGTGCAGAAAGGACGTAGTCCGCTACTCCGCCGGCATTGCAGCCCTCGGCGTTTTTTACTTCTATCCCGTTCTCCGCGCACCAGGAAAGGTCTATATGGTCCGTGCCGATGGTTGCGCTTGCAATCATCTGTACCCTGGAGCCTTCAAGGGTTTCTGCGTTGCAACGGGTTCTGGTCCTGATGATTATTGCATCTGCATCCTTCATGGCCTCCTTGTCTATGGAGCGGCCGTCAAGGTAAACAACCTCTGAGTAAGGTTCGAAAACGCCTTTGAGAAAAGGGATATTTGTGTCCGCGACTATTTTCATGGTCAGGTTTTAGCGTCTACAAATATAATAAAATTCAGTGATTCACACCATACCCGAACAGGGCAAAATCTCCTTTGAGAGGATCGTCCGGGAAGACTTCTGCCAGGGCGGCGGTAAGACGGCGCGCGGCAGCCATGGAAGTGCAGCGGGACCGTATGAGACCAAGCCGTGAAGCCTCTGTAAGAACGTGGGTGTCAAGCGGCATGATGAGCGTTCGCTTGTCTATTTTCTGAGCCCACAGGCCAAGGTCTACGGGCGAATTGTCCCTCACCATCCAGCGCATGAACATGCACAGCCTCTTGCAGGAGGACGATGTGTCTTTGGGAACTATTACGGACAGCCCACGCGCGGAAAAGTAGCCGCAGAAGGCATCCAGAGCCCCAAGTGTATCCACTTCTGGAACGAACCCGCCTATGGAGCCATATTCCCGGACCATCTCCCTGCAGGCGTCAAGGAAGGAGCGCATGAGACCTTTGTTGTAAAGCCTGTAAAAGCACGATTTGTCATCCGCCTGCAGCACGGAGGCATAGGCGCCTTCACGCACCCACTCAAAAGGCTCTCCACGGGCATTATCCAGCAGCCACTGGATCTTTGGAAGGAACTGAGAACGGGAACCATAGCTCAGGGCCATTGCAAGGAAAGCCATCATCTCCTGATTCTGCTTCCCCTCCACCTGGTGCATGAACCAGGAAGGGTCCCCTTCAATGAACGAAGCGGTCTCATAGCTGGAGGCGTAAGAACGCAGGAGTTCAGCTGTAGCGGAATCAATCATTTGCAGGAAACAAACTGATAATCAATACCATGTCCAATGTCAAAAGTCATGTATGAAGCATTGGACGTGCCGTCTTTGATCTGGTCAAGGGTAATATAAGTAACTCCGCCATAAGCGGAAACGTCACGGACGTGATCGTGGCCGGAGAGTACCAGATTTACGGAATTCTTAGAGAACAGCGAAGTGAGCCTGTATGTCTCCTCCAGGGTGAAATTTGTTGAAGGGAACTGAGAAGCATCCGTCCTGAACATGTTGGTATGGACCCCCACAATGCAATGACGGCAGCCGGGACGCAGGTTCTCCAGCACGTCTTCGAGCCATGCCAGTTGCTTTTCCCCCAGGGTTCCGTTGGCGGAATCAAGCATTATGTAGATATCATTCGCAGAAGGAGTCTTCACAAAGAAATAATACGTGGAGCTGCGGAACAGGTCCAGCCACTGCTCCCAGCCGCCGTAGAAGATATCGTGATTGCCGGCGATGATGAATCCGGGGTCGTTGCCTTCCTCTTCCATTATCTCCGCCACCCATTCCATGTGGTCTTTCCCAAAGAGGAGGTCCCCAAGGACAAGGTAGAATGCAGACTTTTCATCGGCCTTCGACTTTGCAACCATCTCAGAGAAGTTGGCGGGGCGGCTTTCCTCTATATGAATGTCAGCGCAGGCATAGAAGCGGTAATTGTCCGCGGGTACGGTAATGGTAGTTACCTCGGTCCCATCGTTCCAGGCAAGGGATTCCGTAACGCGGATGTTCACATCTTCCGCATACGGGAAAAGCATGTTCTTTATCTCCAGTTTTCCACAGGAGATGCAAAGCGCCGCAGCCAGTATGAATAAAACTCTCCTTACCATGTTATAACTGTTCCAACCCTGAACTGACGGTCATACCTTATGCTTGTGAGATCGAAGATTCCGCTGTTGTGCTCGCGGAAATTGAGGTAAACCAGGAATTTATCGTTAATCCTGTAGCGGAGTTTCACGGTGAGCATGGGGCAGTAGAAGCGCTCTGCGGTGAACATGTCAAGGGTGGAGAGAGAGCCTCCCACATTGAAACGCTTCTGAGCATTCAGCGCCCAGAAACTTACGCTGTATGCAAAGTTAAAGGGCTCTGCGACGCTTCCTTCTCCCTTAAGCGGCTTGAGCCACTTGAAGAATGTTCCGGCCTTAACCTCAACCTGATCCTGCCATCTCCAAAGACCAAGGACGCCTATGTTGTACTCGCGGAATGCCAGTTCCCTGCTGCGCTGCCCTATGTAAAATCCTTCCGCGCCGAAGGAATCGTTGAAATAATACCTGGAGCCAAACTCCGTGGCGGTGAGGTTGCTTTGGAGCCGGAGTCCTCCCCTGATATCCAGGCGGTCCCGAATGAGCCAGTTTACCATGGTGGCATTGTCCTCATACATGCCGAAGCTGCGGTTATAGCCTATTGCGACCGACTCGTCCACCCGGACCTGGGCGGAAGCAGCAGAGCCTATGAGCAGTGCCGTCAGTATGCCAAGCAGCCTTTTCATCCCAGATGCTCCATGAGTATTTTTATGCCTATACCTATAAGGATAATACCTCCCAGGAGCTCCGGACGCAGCTTCTTCACGACTGCCTCCCCAAACTTTACACCTACAGCAAAGCCAAGGATGCTCATCATGAAAGATACTATACCGATTACAACCACCGGAACTGCAATTGAAGCAAGGGTCTGGTACCCGGTACATGCGTAACTGATACCCACGGCCAGAGCGTCAATGCTGGTTGCAACAGCAAGCAGAAGCTGCGTACGGAGGTTTCTGGGATTTATGCTCTTGTCTTCCTCTGCCTTGAAGGAATCGGCAATCATCTTGCCGCCTATGAAGGCCAGCATCCCAAAGGCTATCCAGTGGTCTACGGCCTCCAGGTAATGGCTGAAGCTGCTTGTGAGGGCCCACCCTACAAGAGGCATCAGGGCCTGGAAAAGGCCGAAGAAAAATGCTATGGGAAGCATGACCCGGCCCTCGAAGCGACGTATTATTACGCCGCAAACGGCAGAGACCGCGAAGCAGTCCATGGCAAGGGCCAGCGCTATGAGGATTGTATTGAGCATAAATACCTTGTTGCAAGTGATGCGAGTGTAAAGCCGAAAGCCGCCGTTACGGCCACTGCAGTGCCGTTGGTGCGGGTTTCCGTGGTACCTTTGTTCTCCAGCAGTTCAGGCGACCATACCACCTTGAAGGGCTTTTCCGGAAGCACCTTTCCCTGGCGGATGCGTTTTCTGAGCATGCGGGCAAGAGGGTCTTCGCGAACGTCCCAGAAGTCCGTCACCCTTATCTGGGTGGGGTCCACCTTGAGCGCTGCGCCCATGGAAGAGAAGAATTCCGCCCTGGACGATGCAGCCTTCAGGATAAGCAATATCTTGTTTTTGAGGGTGTCTATGGCGTCAATCACAACATCGAAGGCATCCAGGTCAAACTCCCCGGCGGTGTCTTCGTTGAAAGGCATGTGAAGGGCGGTGACATGGGCCTCAGGATTGATTTCCAGGAGGCGGCTGCGGAGCACTTCCACCTTGGAAAGGCCGACAGTGGCGGTTGTGGCCATCAGCTGACGGTTGATGTTGGACGCGCAGACATGGTCCGAATCCACTATGGTGAGATGCCCTACGCCTGTGCGGATGAGTCCTTCCGCACACCAGGAGCCAACGCCTCCTACGCCGAATACAAGCACTCTGGCGGCGGCAAGTTTTTCCATTGCCTCCGGCCCCAGGAGCAGTTCCGTACGAGCGAATATTTCCTTTCCGGCCATATTCTGCAAATATACCAAAAAATGCCTATATTTGTTTGTTAATAATAATGTATTCTACAATGAGAAGATTATTTTTGGTTATTATTGCAGCGCTTCTGACTGCGGCTTCCGCATATGCCGGTCCGGACGGCTTCCTCAAGGGCAAAGTCCTGAGGATAGACAAAGAAAGTGTTTCGGAAGTAGGCTCAGAAGGTTCCCCCATCAACTTTTCAGTTGCCGGCATCTCCCTGGGCGGCAGCGCAAAGCTTTCCCTCCTGGACGTGGAACTTGCCCTCAAACAGGCCGCAAAGGACAAGGAAATTGCAATGATTTATTTCAACTACGACAACTTCAGCGCCCCCACATCGGCCTGCGAAGAGATTCGCCGGTACATACGTGAGTTCTCAGAGGCGGGAAAGCCCGTAGTTGCGTACGGCTGTTCGCTGGGAAACGGGTCCTACTATATGGCATCCGCAGCAGACCGCATATTCTTGAATCCAAAGGGAAGCGGTTCACTAAACGGCCTTGCCAGCCAGCAGTACTTCCTGAAAGACCTGCTGGACACCCTTGGCGTAGAGGTCAAGCTCATCCGCCACGGAAAGTTCAAGAGTGCAGGAGAGATGTATATCCGAAACTCCATGAGCCCGGAGAACCGCCAGCAGTACCAGGATATCCTGGAAACCACCTGGAGCACAATGGTGGAACAGATGGCAGCATCGCGTGGAATCGAAGCTTCCCAGCTCCGGGAATGGATAGGCAACCTTGAGCTTGGAACTGCCAGTACCTGGATAGACAAGGGCCTCATAGACGGCCTCAAGTACAAGGACGAGATGGAGCAGTACATCTGCCATCTGTTTGGGACCACCGAGCCCGATGCCGTCAAGCGCGTGAACCTCAAGGAATACGTAAAGAAGGTAAAGAAGGGCTCCGGCAAGAAAGTGGCCGTCCTGTATGCCGATGGCGAGATTTCCCGCTCCGGCAGCGAGATAGCCGGTGAGAAATTCGCCGCACAGATAGAAAAACTCCGCAAGGACGAGTCCGTAAAGGCCGTGGTCTTCCGCGTGAACTCCCCCGGCGGTGAAGTTGTTGCAGCCGATATCATACGCCGTGAGATGGAACTCCTCTGCAAGGAAAAACCCGTGGTGGCCAGCTACGCATCATATGCCGCTTCCGGCGGATACTGGATTTCCGTCGGATGCAGCAAGATATTCTGCAACAACACCACCCTCACCGGTTCAATTGGTGTATTCGGTATGGTTCCCAATGTGGGCAAGGCGGCCAGCAAGGTCCTGAAAGTGAATTTCGAGACCGTAAAGTCCGATCCTCACGCCGGTGCGGGAAGCCTTTTCAGCGGCCTCGATGATGCTGAAGAAGCCTGGTACCAGAAAGAAATCGAGGGCATATATACCAACTTCCTCGAGGTAGTTGCCGCCGGTCGCGGCATGACCCCGGAGAAGGTCGACGACATTGCTCAGGGCCGTGTATGGGCCGGAAAGGACGCTCTTAAGATTGGTCTTGTGGATGAGACGGGATCCCTTCTGGATGCAATCGACTATATCGCAAAGGAGGCCGGTCTTTCCAAATACAAGATTATAGTGGCTCCTGAAAAGCAGAAAGGCTTCGGCATGAAAAAAGACAATAAGAGAAAACCCCTTGTCCATATTCAGGACATCCTTTCCCAGCCCGGCTTCAGGGCTATGGCAATCATGCCTTTCATGACTGTTGACCCCGAAAATCCCTTTGCCCTATGAAAAAGTTACTGACAATTTTCGCACTCCTGGCCGTGTGCCTGGGTGCGTTCGCACAGAATACCGGCAAGGAGGTCCTCAAAGACCTTGAAGAAAAGCCACTGGACGAAAAAGCCTCCAAGAAGGCAAAGCCGGAGAAAGAGTTCAAAGTATTTGACTTACAGGCTGTTGCCCGCTTAGGCTTCGGATGGAACCTCGTGGATGGAACAGAATTCAAGAAAGGTCTTGCAAAGGGCAACACGGAGTTCTTCATGAACATAACGGAATTGGACTTCACTCCTTTGAAATGGTTCACCCTGAGCCTTGGAATGGATGTGAAGTGGGACTGGTACTCCCCCGTCAAAGACTATGGATTTGCCATGAGCGGCGATGACCTTGTTCTTGGAGGAGCCCCTGCCGGAGTGGACAATTACAGTTCTTCCCTGACAACAGCGGCATTTACCTATCCGGTTGGAGTCACTTTCAGGCTTGGCAGCATTGCAGCTATCACTGCGGGAGCTGAAGCCGTGCTGAATCTGCCCAAGAACACCAAGATAACGGACACCTATGCAATAGGAACAAAGACCTACACGGTAAAAGAGGCGGCCGGTTCAATCCCCCAGTGGGGCTGGAACGCCTTCGCCCGCGTCACCATAGGCGGTCTGTTCGGCATATACGCCCGCTTCTACCCCAAGCAGCCTCTGATTCCAACAGCGCCCTTCAGCCTCACGACGGTGGGCCTTATAATGGATTTCTCAAGCCTATAGGTTTTTTATCCCAAGACAGGCGCAAGACAGGCGCGGAATTCCGGCATGGGGCGCTTGGTATCGCGCTCGATGATGATGGTTTTGAGACCGGCGTAAGGGGCTATCTCCTCCTCGATGGCCTTAAGGGACCTGTCCGGGCCAAAGTAGGCCGGGGCGAACTCCTGCCAGAAGCGGGTGGAGAGGGTCTTTGGCATGTGGAAGGTTTCCTGGATGAAAGCCTCGTCCGAAAGGCAGCAGCAGACGTATACCATGCCAACGTCAAAGAGATGGTTCCCCCAACAGAAGTCTCCAAGGTCAATGAAATACTTTTTGTCCCTTACGAAGATTGCGTTACTGTATTGAAGGTCTCCGTGGATGGCGGTATCCTCATCGGGCGTATCGGAAATGAACTTTCCAAGTTTGTCCTTTTCTGCCGATGTGAAAAAAGGATTCTCCGCCAGGAGCCTGTAGTAGCGGTCCTTGACGTTCTCGAACGCACCTGTATCCACATGTATTGAATGGAGCTGTAAGCACATCCCCGCGAACTCGGATGCGAACAACCCAACCTTCTCCGGCTCATCGGCGGTGGCTCTGGAATAGGATTTCTTGCCAACTATGCGCTTGAAGCGGATGCCGTAGCGGCCGTCTTCCGTGACCACGTACTCTCCCGGTTCCGGCGTAGGGATTCCCATGTCGTATACCTTGCGGGCAAGGATCATTTCGTCCAGGGGCTGCTGAATCTTTCCCGGGAAATAAAGCTTCAGCATTACTGAAGGGTCAGTCTTGTGGTCGTAGCTCTCGCCGTTGGCGCCGCCTCCGGAGAGGATATAATCTCCCAGGGAAATCTTTATCGCATCCATATTATTCTACTACGAACAGGTTCAGGAAACCGGTCATCATGAAGACTGTGCGGATGTCATGGTTGATGGAGCGGACAATTACCTTTCCGCCTCTATCTGAAGCTGTCTTGCGGAGGGTGAGGAAAAGACGGAGACCGGAACTGGAAATGTACTCCAGATCTTTGCAGTCAAGGATTATGGTTTCGGAGGCATCCGCATTGAGTGCGTCGAAACGGGGCGCCACTTCCACGGCGGCGGGAGTGTCCAGCCTGCCAATCAGGGCGGCAGTCACTACACCATTCTCTTTTGTAATATTAACTTCCATTGTATCAGATATTTTTAATCATCGTTAGAATATTCTTCCCATCCCTTCTCTCGTAGTCTACGCTATCCATGAGCTGGCGGACAAGATGGATTCCGAGGCCGCCTATGGGGCGTTCGTCCAGAGATGCGGTGAGGTCCGGAACCGAAGCCGATGTGGGGTCGAAGGCTTTTCCTGAATCCGAAATAATGAAGGTAAGCTTCCCGGGAGCCAGTATAGCTTCCACATCTACCAGGCCGTCTGCTCCTTCAGGATATGCGTATAGAATGACATTGGTTACGGCCTCTTCAAGAGCCAGATTAAGGCTCATGGTAAGGCTCTGGTCCAGTTTTTTCTCATCGGCAATTGCCTCTACGAAATGGGCCAGCTGTGGAATCTGGCGCACATCGTTATGAAGGACTATGTGCCGCTGCTCCATGGCCCCATCCCCCATGTAATGAATGAAAAGGAGGGTCTTGTCGTCGCTCTGGGGGGCGTCTCCCACAAAAGCGGACACAGCATTCAAAATGTTCTTCACCTGCTCGTCAGCTGACCTGCGGGTGTGCAGGACGGAAAGCATGCGCTCCTCGCCAAACAATTGGTGGGCCAGGTTCTCCGCTTCAGTTATGCCGTCCGTATAGAGAAAGATTGCGTCATCGTGGCGCAGTTGGAATTCCTGTTCCTTGAAGCTAATCCGGGGCATTATTCCAATGGGAAGGTTAGGCTCCACTTTCAGCGGGGAAATCCTGTCCGTAAGCATTACAGGGGCATTGTGACCGGCATTGCAATAGCGCAGACGGCCGCTTCCAAGGTCCAGGACACCCAGGAAGAAGGTGACGAAATAGTTGTACTCGTTGCCCTCGGAGAGGCTGTCATTCATGGCGGCCACAATTTTTGCCGGACTGTCCTCGTGCCCGGAAAGCGTGCGGAACAGGGCACGCGTCACGGCCATTAACAGCGAAGCGGGAATACCCTTGCCGGAGACGTCCCCTATGCAGAATAAGAGCTTCTCGTCACGGATGTAGAAATCGTACAAATCCCCGCCAACTTCCTTAGCCGGGACAAGGCCGGCGTGCATGTCAAGGTCGCTGCGCTCCGGGAAGGGCGGGAAAATCTTGGGAATCATGGCCATCTGGATGTTTCTGGCAACTGCGAGTTCGCTCTCCATGCGCTCCTTTGTGGCCGTCACTTCGCCAAGCTGCTTCATGTTTTTGGTAGCACGTATCATCAGGATAACAATCATGATGAGCCCCAGGACCAGTAGTCCTAAAAAGATTGGGCCGGCAAGTGGTGAAGAAGATTCCCGACGGAAATAATAGTACTGCAAGAGGCCGCCGCCTTCCAGAATGAAAGCCACCACAATTATGATTATCATGCTGAGTCGCGCCTTGAGGGCGCGTTTGGCCTTTTGGTAAAGGTTGTCTTCCTTTTGTCCCATTATCCCTGAAACACCTTATTGATTAATGATTCGAATTCCTTGTATGCGAAAGTGCCGGAGAGTTCCTTTAGAGACTCTGCCAACCCTCTGTAGTGCCACTCATGGTCCCTGGGGTCCTTGGCGTGGAAAATGTTCCAGAAGGATTCCCCCTGGACGGCGTAATCCCTGGCAATGGCCCTCATGTTGGAGAGCTTGTCCCCCAGGGCAACTATCTTGGCTTCGAGTGACGCCTTTGCCAGGCGGTCAATGGCCGCCTTTTTGCGGCTGTGCCAGCTGTCCTGTTCAGAGACGCCTTCCTCGAAGGTGTCGCTCTCGGAGGCGACCAGATTGGCAATTCTCTCCCCGAACTCCCGTCGGATGTCTTCCAGGGTGATGTCAGTATCTTCAACGGTATCGTGAAGGGCGGCTGCGGCCAGAAGTTCCTGGTCCGATGTCATGGTAGCCACAATCTCTACCGCTTCCATCGGATGAACTATGTATGGAAAACCCTTGCCGCGTCGTTCCGTGCCGGCATGGGCGCGGACCGCAAAGATAATGGCACGGTCAAGGAGCTCTGTATCAAGTGGTTTGTTTGCCATATACTACTGATTCATGAATGGAAGGTCCTTACACTGTTCAACAAGGTAGTCCGCCATGGTAGCATTGATCTCATTTTCCCCGTTCAGGGCATCCAGCATGAGTTTTATGCCTATGCGTCCGCCGCCGTTTTTAAGAATGTATGCAGTGCACAAGTTCTGCGGCGCCACGCTGGAAGAGAGTATATCAAGGTCCGTCAGGCCAATCTGGAAGCACGCTATCTGGTATGCGGCTTCGGAGAAATCCTTTATGAGTTTGTCTATGTCTCCCAGAGTGGTGAAACGCATGGCCTGGAACAGCGGCAGGAAAGCCGACAGGTCCACCTCCTGCACCTCCGCCTGGTTGATGGAGGCGATGCGGCGGGTGAGCCGCTCGAAGGGCTTAATGGTCATGTAACTGCGGAAAGAGTCACCGTCCAGGGCAACTTCGGAGAGGTTTCCGGACGCAACCAGTTTCTGAACCCGGCGGCGGTACTCCGCCAATTCACGGCGGATGCGGCTGAACTCATCGTCACAGAGTTCAAGCATGCCGGCTATACGGCTCATGTGGCGGACATAGACCTTGGGGATTTCTACTCCGGACTTGTAGCCGGTGTCGTGGTTCATGTTGGCCCATGCATGCTGGAGCAGAGTCCTCATCTGGACCTCGAAGCGTATCTTGTTCAGCTCCGGATGCTCCGGATCATGGTAGGCCGATTCCGGGATGCGGCAGATATAGTGAAGGGAAAGGTATCCGAAGCTGTCTATCTCGTGCGCCTTGCGCTTGTCTATGGAATTCTCCCAGTCTATCTCGAAAAGCCTCTCAAGGACCGATGCCACCTTGTCCACATCGTCAATGTAAAAGGTGATGACACGGATGCCAACAAGGTCCGTGACGTCGAAGATGTCGCGGTACTTGCCGCCTTTTTTCTGCAGTTTTCCAGAAAGGGAATTCTCCGCCTTTACCCGGTGCTCTATGGCCGCAACCAGAAATCCGGCTTCTTCGAAGAAGCCCTTCAATCTCTCCGGAATTACATCTGCCATCTGTGTATACACCGGCAGCAAATCTCTGTACTGCTGCAAAAGCTCTTCAGAATGGGGGTCAAGTGTCTGCATAATTATGGTTTACAAACACAAATATAAGATTTTTTATTATCTTTGCCTAAATAAATGGTAACTAATACCAATCATTATATGAAAAAACTCATTTTTTCCCTTGCTCTTGCTTTCGTAACGGTTTTCGCATTTGCACAGACGTCCAAAGTCCTCCGTCCCAGGGTTGACATAGCTCAGGTTGAAACGGAAGACATCAAGACCGTTGCCATGGAAGTGTTTTACATGAACGACGAAAGTCCCCGCACGTACTATCTCTCCCTTGGCAATCTCAGCATTGGCGGACACATTGTTTCCATTGAGGCAGACCCTCTCTTCGAGCTTTTCATCCCTCTTGGAAACACCCTTGACGAGGCTATTGCAAAGATGGAGGAAATCAAGGCCATGTACAAGATGCCCAAACGGTCTTCATCAGAAATAATCGGCAATTTTGCTTTAGTATATCCAACGGAAGAACTCATCAGAGTAACGGTTACAAGAAGGCAGTTTATCTTCTCCAGGCTTCTTGAATTCAGCATCCCCACACCCGGCAGTGAAACAGTTGTCCGCAACACTCACATCACAAAGAGTAACTTCAGCAGCCTCCTGGGCAGTCTCAAGATCTACAGGAAACTCCATCCCAAAGAGCTGTAATACAGATATATATAACGCAAAAGTCCGGCCTTGAAGACCGGACTTTTTGGTGCACTCTTAGGGACTCGAACCCTAGACCCGCTGATTAAGAGTCAGCTGCTCTACCAGCTGAGCTAAGAGTGCTGGTAACTCTCGCGAAAGACTCGCTTTTTGTGACCCGTTCGGGGCTCGAACCCGAGACCCCAACATTAAAAGTGTTGTGCTCTACCAACTGAGCTAACGAGTCTTCCGTTTGCCCGTTTTTGAGGGCTCCCCGAATTCGGGATTGCAAAGGTAGTAAGTTTTTTTGACTTTGCAAATAATTTTTTAACAAATTTAAGATGAGTATTCCTTTATATGCTGCTCTTCGGAGAGGCGGCATATAAGGAGGCGTGAGCCGGACTCTGAAACGATGTAGCCGTCAAGACCTTCAACCACCACGGTCTTCTCCCCTGCCGTGTGGACGAAGCAGTTGTTACAGCCGAAAAGGCGGATGTCTTTACCTACCGTCACGTTGCCGAATTCGTCGGCCTCTATGTGGCCCTTGACGGAGCCCCAGCTGCCAAGGTCACTCCAGGCCAGGTCTTCCGCTATCACATATATCCGGGAGGATTTTTCCATGACGGCGTAGTCGATGGATATCTTGTCGCAGGTGGGGAAGAGTTTCGTCAGAGCCGCCTGCTCCCCTTCCGTGAACAGCGCCGGAGCCAGCTGGTCCATAACCCCTGCAATCTGCGGGGCATAGGCCCTTAGCTCCTTCACGATGGTATCCACGTTCCAAACGAAAATTCCGGCGTTCCAGAAATACTTGCCATCGGCCACATACTCCCTTGCAACCTCCAGGCTGGGTTTTTCCTTGAATTCAGACACCTTGACGATGCTGCCACGGGCAGCTTCCGCGGCATGTATGTAGCCGTATCCTGTCTCAGGACGGGACGGAGCAATGCCAACGGTGACGATGGCGTCTGTTCCGGCGGTGAAATCCAGCGCCTTCCCAATAACCTCTGCAAATTCCTTGGTCTTGAGGACCAGGGCATCGGCAGGAGTGACAACGATGTTGGCCCCGGGATCTTTCAAGGCTATCTTCCATGATGCATATGCAATGCAGGGGGCGGTGTTACGGCCTTCAGGCTCCGCCAGGATCTGGTCTGCAGGGATAGCGGGAAGCTGCTCCCTGACAATGTCCACATACTTTTCCCCTGTCACAACCCAGAAGTTCTCCGGGGCGCACACCGGCGCAAAACGGTCTACTGTAAGCTGGATGAGACTCCGGCCCACTCCAAGTATATCGATAAACTGTTTGGGCCTGTCCGGGGTCGAGAGCGGCCAAAGCCTGCTCCCGATCCCACCGGCCATTATTACTACATGATTTGCCATAATTAATATTGGGGATTTCAAATATACGGTTTTTTTCGTACATTTGTTCAAATTTAGTAGTTATGAAGAAGCTTTTATTCCTTTTGGTTGCATTTGTAGCCGCAGCGGGATGCTGCCGCTACCAGTCCGTGAAGGGAGACCCCCTTCAGGCAAAGATCTACACGCTTGACAACGGTCTCAAAGTCTACATGACCGTTAACAAGGACGAGCCCCGCATCCAGGCAAGCATTGCCGTGCATGCCGGCGGTAAGGATGATCCCTCGGACAACACCGGTCTTGCCCACTACCTGGAGCACATGATGTTCAAGGGTACCCAAAATTTCGGTACCCAGGACTATGAGGTCGAAAAGCCCCTTCTGGAACAGATAGACTCCCTTTTCGAGGTCTACCGTACCCTCACGGATCCCGCAGAACGCGAAGCCCTTTACAAGGAAATAGACGCCATCAGCTACGAAGCCTCGAAGATTGCCATTCCCAACGAGTATGACAAACTGATGTCCATAATAGGCTCTGAAGGTACCAACGCCTACACTTCCAACGACGTCACCTGCTACGTTGAGGAAATCCCCTCCAACCAGATAGAGAACTGGGCGAAGATACAGTCCGACCGCTTCATGAACTGCGTCTTCCGCGGTTTCCACACTGAACTTGAGGCCGTATACGAGGAGAAGAACACCTCCATGGTCTCTGACTCGGAGAAGGCCTTCGACTCCATTGATGAGATGCTCTTCCCCGGGCACCCTTATGGCACCCAGACGGTTATCGGCACCCAGGATCATCTGAAGAATCCTTCCCTGAAGGCAATCCGCTACCAGAAGGACACCTACTACGTTCCCAACAACGTGGCCATCTGCCTCTCCGGAGACTTCGACCCCAAGGAGATGGTAAAGATCATCAAGAAGTATTTTGGCGAGTGGAAACCCAACCCCAACCTTGCCAAGCGTTCATATCCGGAAGCAACCCCCATCCCTGTAATCAAGGAAAAGGATGTATACGGCTTTGAGGCAGAGTTCCTTATGCTTGGCTGGAGAACTCCCGGCGCCCACTTCGCTGAGAGTGAGATTTCCGATATCGTGAGCAGCATCCTCTACAACGGCCAGGCCGGCCTGGTGGACCTTGACTGCATCCGTACCCAGCAGGTGCTTGGCGCCGCTTTCTTTGCCTACAACCGTTCCGACTGGGGCCTCTTTGCCGCAGAAGGCATGCCCAAGGAAGGCCAGTCCCTTGAAGAAGTACGCGACATCATCCTTGCAGAGGTTGCCAAGCTCCGTGCCGGAGACTTTCCCGAGGAACTGGTGGAAGCAGCCAAGGCCAACTGGAAACTCCGCTACATGCGTTCCCTGGAGCGCAACCGTTCCCGCGCCGGTTACTTCGTGGATTCCTTCATCAACGAGACTTCCTGGAAGGACGAGGCTACAAAGATTTCCCGCATAGAGAAGATTACAAAGGACGATGTGGTGGCATGGGCAAACAAGTACCTCGGCGCAGACAACTACGCCGCCGTCTACAAGCGCCTGGGAGAGGACAAGGATGTCAAGAAGATAGACGCCCCCAAGATTACCCCCATCCTCACCAACCGTGACAAGCAGAGCGCTTTCCTCCAGGAAATCGCCGCCTCAGAGCCCGCTCCCATCGAGCCCGTCTTCGTGGACTGGGACAAGGACATGACAGTATCTGACTGGAACGGTCTGCAGCTCCTTTACAAGAAGAACGAGAAGAACGACATCGCCTACCTCAACTTCCGCTATGACAAGGGTTCGGACAACGATCCCGTCCTTGACGTCGCCGCCGACTACTGGAGCTACCTTGGCTCCGAAGGCCTCACCGGCGAGGAATACGCCTCCCAGATGTACGCCCTTGCCTGCAGCGGCGGCATCCGCATAGGCTCCAACACCAGTGTCATCTCCCTCAGCGGCCTTGGAGAGAACATAGAAAAGGCCCTGGGAATCAGCGAAAAGCATCTTGCTGGCCTCATTCCGGACGAGGATATCCTCACTGAACTGAAAGGAGACCTCCTTCGCTCCCGTTCAGACTCCAAGACCAACCAGCGTGCCTGCAACAGCGCACTCCGTACCTATGTAATGTATGGTCCTGAATATGTCAAGAGCGCCACTCTCTCCAACGCAAAACTTGGAACCCTCAATTCAGAGCAGGTACTTGCATCGCTCAAGGACCTCATGGGCTCACAGCACAAGATTCTCTACTATGGCCCCGCTTCCCTGGACCAGGTCAAGGAAATCCTCTCCAGCGCCCACAATGCCGAAGGCCTCAAGCCCCTGCAGAAGACCTACGCCGTCAAGCAGCTCACTCCTTCCAACAAGGTTGTGGTTGCCCACTACAACGCCCGTCAGTTCAGCTACCTGCAGTATTCCGACAGAGGAGAAAACTTTGTCCTGGGCGAGGTCCCTGCCATTGAGCTCTTCAACGAGTATTACGGCGGCAGCATGAATGCGATAGTATTCCAGGAAATGCGTGAATCCCGCGCCCTCGCTTACAGCGCAGGCGCTTGGTTCTCAGAGCCTTCATTCAAGACGGACACCTATTCTTTCCGTGCCACCATCAACTCCCAGAACGACAAGCTCCAGAAAGCTGTCGAAGGCTTTGCAGAGATTATCGAAGACCTGCCTCAGGCCCCCGAAAACCTTGAGATTGCAAAGTCCGCCATCCTGGCAAGGCTGCGCACCCAGAGGACAATTGGCATCAGCGTCCTCAACAGCTACCTCAGCGCCCAGGAACTGGGTCTCACGGAGCCCCGCGAGAAGGTTATCTTCGAAAAAGTGGGAGACCTCACCATGGAAGACCTTCTTGCCACCCACGACAAGTGGATCAAGGGCCGCAACTACTTCTATGGCGTGGTGGGTGACACCAAGGACCTTGACATGAACTTCCTCAAGACCCTGGGCCCCGTACAGATCGTCCAATTGGACGATGTGTTCGGGTACTAAAAGGTATTCATCCCTGAAAATGGCCGTTTTTACGGACGGAGCTGCCTGGCAGGTGGCTCCGTCCCTGTTTTTGGCCGTATTTGCGGACGGAGAGGCGGCCGCGAGGGGGATTTCGTGAAAAATGAGTATATTTGTACGCTATATTATAATTGTATGAAGAACTTTGTAGAAGAGCTTAGATGGAGAGGCATGATTCAGGACATCATGCCCGGAACTGAAGAGAAATTGATGGAAGGCCCCAAGGCCGCTTATGTGGGCATTGACCCCACGGCAGACTCCCTGCACATAGGCCATCTCGTGAGCGTCATGATACTGAAGCATTTCCAGGCATGCGGGCACAAGCCGTACGCACTTGTGGGCGGTGCCACGGGCATGATTGGAGACCCTTCCATGAAAAGCGCAGAACGCAACCTCCTGGACGAAGAAACCCTCAATCATAACGTAGCCTGCCTCAAGGCCCAGCTTGCCCGTTTCCTGGACTTCGAGTCCGACGCCCCAAACAAGGCGGAGCTGGTAAACAACTACGACTGGATGAAGGACTACTCATTTATCAACTTCATCCGTGATATAGGCAAGCACATCACCGTCAATTACATGATGGCTAAGGACAGCGTGAAAAAGCGCCTTTCCAGGGACTCCTCCGAGGGCATGTCCTTCACGGAATTCAGCTACCAGCTCATGCAGGGATACGATTTCTACTGGCTCTGGAAGAACAAGGGCTGCATCCTCCAGCTTGGCGGTTCGGACCAGTGGGGCAACATCACCACCGGCAGCGAGCTCATCCGCCGCATGGACGGCGGAGAGGCCTTCGCCCTAACCTGCCCCCTCATCCGCAAGGCGGACGGAACAAAGTTCGGAAAGACGGAGAAAGGCAATATCTGGCTTGACGCGGAGCGTACTTCCCCGTATGAGTTCTACCAGTTCTGGCTCAACGTGGCGGACGACGATGCGGAGCGCTACATCAAGATATTCACCCTCCTTGACCAGCCCACGATAGAAAGCCTCATTGCAGAGCACCGTGAAGATCCCGGGCAGCGCAAGCTCCAGAAAGTCCTTGCCCGCGAGGTCACCGTCATGTGCCACGGACAGGAGGCCTATGACAATGCCGTGGCTGCATCCAGAATGCTCTTCGGCGGCAACTCAGAAGACCTCAAAAAGCTTGACGAGCGCACCTTCCTGGCCGTTTTTGCAGATGTCCCGTCCTTCTCCCTGAAGCGCGAAGACCTCCCCTGCAACATCATGGACCTTCTTGCAGTCAAGACTGCCATCCTCCCCTCCAAGGGAGAAGCCCGCAAGATGATCCAGAACGGCGGCGTGTTCATAAACAAGGACAAGGTTGCCGGAATTGACAGGGAAATAAGTGAGGCCGATATTGTGAACGGACACTATATCCTGGCGCAGAAGGGTAAGAAGAATTACTTCATTATTAACGTTGAATAATGGAAAAACCGGCAAGTACAAGACAGAACAAGGTTTCGAGGGAAATACAGAAGGCCCTGGCGGAGATAATCCGCGCCAAGGGAATGGCTGCTATGGGCGGGGCTCTGGTAACGGTGAGCGAGGTCAGGGTGAGCCCGGACCTGTCAGTTGCCAAAGTGTACGTCAGCGTGTTCCCGTCAGAGAAGCAGGGACCGGTCATGGAGCACCTTGAAGAGCAGAAGAAGGCCCTTCGCGGAGAGCTTGGCCACGTTGTGGCAAAGCAGCTCAGGATAGTCCCTGAACTCACTTTCTACCTGGACACCACACTGGACTACGCAGAGCATATAGACCAGCTGCTGAAAAAATGACAAAACTGCCGTTCAGAATTGCCTTACGGTATCTTTTTGCCCGGAAATCGTACAATGTGATAAACCTGATTTCCGGAATAGGAGTGGCTGGTATGGCAATAGGGACGGCTGCCCTGGTCATAATACTTTCCGTTTTCAACGGTTTCAACAGAATTGTAAGCGAGAGCCTGTCGGACGTGAGCCCGGACATTGTTGTGCGGCCGGCGGCCGGAAAGGTGTTCGCGCCGGACTCCGCGCTGTTCGCGCCGGTTCTGGAGAACCCGGACATCGTCACGCTTTCAAGCACTCTGGAAGAGCAGGTATTCATCTCCTACGAAGGACGTCAGAGCCTGGCAAGAGTCAAGGGTCTGGATGCTGTGGGAGAGGAGGAATCGGCCTTTAAGGACTACCTTATCAGCGGAGGCTGGGAGTTCCGGAAGGGAGATTTTCCCTGTGCAATCTCGGGTGCGGGAATCGCCGCTTCCCTGGGATTGAACCCCAGATTCGTTACGCCCATGGAGGTATTTTACCCCTCAAGAGTGCAGGCTCCGTCGCTGAGTAACCCATCGGCGACGCTCCGGAAACAGAAGCTGCTCACCGGCGGGGTGTTCTCCGTGAACGCGGAAGCGGACGCCAAGGTGGTGCTGGTTCCCATGGAGGTGATGCGGGAACTGCTGGAGTACCGGGAAGAGGTATCGGCACTGGAGATATGGACGGCACCGGGGCAGACGGAAGAAGTCCGGAAATGGCTCTCCACATATTTAGGGGAGGATTTCAAGGTCCTTGACCGCTACCGCCAGAACCAGTCTGTCTTCAAGATGATGCGCTACGAGAAACTGGCTATTTTCCTCATCCTCATATTCGTGGTAATCATTATCGCCTTCAACATATACAGTTCCCTGAAGATGCTTGTGATAGAAAAGCAGGACGATACAGGGACGCTCCGCTGCCTGGGAGCGCCGGAGAGCATGCTCCGTAGAATTTTCCTTCTGGAAGGATGGCTTGTGAGCCTGCTGGGAATGGTTATCGGCCTCGTGCTTGGGGTTGCAGTGGTTCTTCTTCAGCAGAGGTTCGGGATAGTGCCCATGCCGGGGAATTTCCTGGTCCAGGCGTATCCTGTGGTATTGAAGTTTACAGACATTCTGTGGATTGTCCTTGGAGTCGCAGGGGTGGGATACCTCATGGCCCTACTCCCCTCCCGCAAGGTCTGATGCAACAAATTGAACGTTTTTTGAATCTATAATAAGTAAAAAAACACATAGTATGAAAAAGATTATTCTTGCTATTGTACTCCTTACCGCATGCGCTGCGGCATATGGCCAGTACATTCCTGACGGAACCGCAAAGCGTTACGGATCCAAGATTCGCATTGACGGTCAGAAACTCACTCCCCAGCAGCAGGTAATGCTTTTGAGTGACATTGACGGAAAAGACTACAACCGCTCCTGGAAAAACGCCAACTTAACCCGCAAATGGGGCATCGGCCTCACAGCGGCTGGCGGTACTGTTGCAGTTGTGGGCGCTGGTGGCACTTTGGTCATGATTATTGCAACGGCGTTTGGCGTAGGTTTGGGGGCGGTAGCAGGAGCTATGGCAGGTTCCGTCGGAGGTGAAGAACAAGCATCGGAAACTGCATCGGAGGCCGCCGACAATGTCGCTGAAGAAATGGGGCCAAAGATTGCCGCATGGGCTACTGTGACAGGTGTAGGCCTTGTCTCCACCGCAGTGGGTATTCCCCTCTGGATAACCGGAAGCTCCAAGATGGGCAAGATTGTGAAAACATATAACGGCGCCGCACGCCACGCGGACTCCGGCCTCTACTTCGGGCCAACGGCTTCGGGCGCAGGATTCGCCTACGTATTCTAAAAAAAACGGGCCTCCAACTCTGGGGGTCCGTTTTTCAACCTTATATAGTGCAAGATTATTTCTTGCGGCTCTTGTATCTCTGGTAGAACATATCCACACGACCGGCGGTATCCACAAGCTTCACCTTTCCAGTGTAGAAAGGGTGGGAAGTGTTGGAAATTTCCAGCTTCACCAGCGGGTACTCAACGCCTTCCACGGTGATGGTTTCCTTGGAGGGAGCGCAGGAACGGGTGACGAAGATGGTGTCGTTCGACATATCCTTGAAAGCTACAAGACGGTAGGTTTCGGGATGAATTCCTTTCTTCATTTTACGTAAAAATATAATTGTTAACAATTTTGGACCGCAAAGATAGTCATTTGTTTTCTATATTCCAAATGTTCCTTTCTTTTTCTCACCACCCTTGTTTCAGGTCCATATTTGAGACGTCAACCTTGTCCTGAAACGTGGCCTGGGATGACAGTGGAAAGAATGCAAGGGAATCGCCCCAGGCGTTGTACTGAATCTTGTGCCCGATTGCGGCAAGGCGTATGTCCAGGCAGGTCTGGCACTGGTCCGGCGTGTCCTTCACGCAGGCCTTGTCCGGGTAGATGAAATAGCTTTCACGGTACTCTCCCGGCGTGAGGTTGGGCATTATTACGTTTGCCCCTGCCTTTATGGCCTTTTCCCTGCCCTGGGGGTCTATGGTCTGGTTGGCCGTTGCCGCCACCATGTTTATCCGCGGCATCATGAGCCTGAGGACAGCTATCATCTTCAGGGTCATGTCCATCCTTTCCTTTGCACCTGGAATAAGGTCCCTGAACCTGTAAAGCGGGGTATCAGGATGCGGGATGTAGGGGCCAAGGCCAACCATGGCCACATCCATCTTTTTGAAGAAAAGTAGATCGCCGGCCAGGTGGTCCAGCGTCTGGAAAGGAAGGCCCACCATGACTCCGGTACCGGTCTGGTAGCCGGTCCTGATAAGGCTCTCAAGGCAGCCTATCCGCTGGCCGAAACTGTGCTTCTGGTCCCTGGGGTGAATCTTATAATACAGCTCTTCGTCCGATGATTCTATCCTGAGGAGGTAGCGGTGCGCTCCGGCATGGAACCACCGGCGGTAAGTATCTTCCGTCTGTTCGCCAAGTGAAAGGGTTATTCCCAGGCTGCCGCCGTCTATCTTCTTGATTTCACGGACAAGGCGTTCTATACGTGCAATAAACTCCGGGTCGCTGCGTTCCCCGCTCTGGAGAGCCACTGAGCCGTACCCCAGCTCATGGGCAAGGCGGGCGCATGAGAGGACTTCATCGTCAGTGAGGCAATACCTCTCCACCTTGGTATTTCCGCGCCGGAGGCCGCAGTAGAGGCAGTTCTTCTCGCAAGTATTGCCAAACTCTATGAGCCCCCTCAGGTGGACATAATTGTCCAGTTCCCGGAGCTTCACCTCCAGGGCACGCCTCAAAAGGCGCTCCATTTCCTCCCCTTCCGCTGCCAGAAGGCCCTTTATTTCCTCGAATGTCATGTCCATGTTATCTGTCGTAACCGTCAATGTTCAGGCGGTGTAGGATGTCAAGGTGTACATAGTGGTTGCGCCGTGCGGGAGGTTCTCCCGTGGAGAGGCTTTCCGCAAAGAGGCGAAGGCACTCGCGGGAGATGTCCATGATGCGGTGTGTAACCAGAAAATCCACATAGCCGGCTTCAAGGGCTTTCACGTTCTTCTCCAGATCATCGAATCCCACAGCGTGAATATCCGGATGAGCCGCAAGGAAAGGTGCAGCCAGGTGTATTCGCGAGTTGGTGGTTGCAAGATGATGGATACCGGGATGTTCCGCCAGGAACGCTTCAAGCGTGGGGGTGATGCTTTCCTGGGCGTTGGGGTCAATGAAAACAGTGTGAACAATCGTTTCCGGCATGTTCTTGCCTATATAGTCAAGGAATCCTTGACGACGGACGCGGTTAGGGTCTCCCCTGTGGTCCTTGTCCCTTAGGATACGCACCAGGAGAATATCTTCCGGGGTACCGGACATGGTAAGAAGAAATGCGGCCAGCTCACCTCCCCTGTAAACATCAAAACCAACGTAGAGAACGTTGCCAAGACCCTCCACATTATTGTCTATAAAGGCGTAGGGAATACCTTTTTCATCAAGCTCGCGGGAGAATTCAACAACCTCGTCCTTGAACACAGCATTCAGCAAAACGCCATCCACAGGAGTATCCAGGAGCATACGGGAGCACTCCTTGAAGGAATCCGACGAAGTCTGGTCGTACAGGAACATCTGAAGGTCAAGGTTGAATCCAAGCGTACCTGCGGACTCTACAAGTCCGCGGTTAATGTAATCCCAGTACTCCCCTTCCTTGAAAGACGGCAGGAGGCATGCTATGCGGCGCGGCTTGCGGGATGCAAGCTTTGCGGCGTTCAGGTTCGCTGAATATCCAAGGCGCTTGATGGCATCACGTACGCGCATCTCCGTTTCTGCAGAAAAGCGGCCCCGCCTGTGGATTACCCTGTCCACGGTACCTCTTGAGACACCGGCCTCGCGTGCAATATCAAAAACGGTTGGTATTTTCCTGGATTCATTCATATGCAATGCAAATATACAGGTTTTTATTTGCGTGCACAAGAAATTTGCGTGCACGCGCACATTTATTTGCACATAATGATTATTGTTAATATATTTGTATTGGCGTTCACGTGCACGCACGCTGGTTGAAACAGCAATAATAATATAGGTATGAAAAAGACCATTACAATCATCGGAGCCGGAATGATGGGCTCCGCCCTCGCCTTCCCTGCAGCGGAAAACGGAAACGAAGTCAGAATTGTAGGCACCTGCCTGGACGATGAAATCATCGACGGCTACATCAAGACCCACAAGCATGAGAAATTCTGCCGTCCTTTCCCGGACAACGTACAATACTATTATTATAAGGACTGGAAGAAGGCCGTGGAAGGAGCGGATTTCATCATAGGCGGCGTATCGTCCTTCGGCGTGGAATGGTTCCTGGAAGAGATACTGAAGAAACTGGATCCGTCAATTCCCGTGCTGTCCGTCACCAAAGGCCTCCGCGGCCTTCCGGACGGCACCCTCATCTCCTACCCCGGCTACTGGGAAAGCGAGCTTGCGAAGGTTGGCATCCACAGGGAAATCTGCGCCATCGGCGGCCCATGCACATCGTACGAACTTGTATTCATGGATCCGTCGGAGGTGGCCTTCTGCGGAAGGGACCAAAAGGCCCTGAAAATGATGAAAGAGGCCATGCAGCGCCCTTATTACCACGTATCCCTCACGGACGATGTAATTGGACTTGAAAGCGCCGTGGCCCTCAAAAACGCCTATGCAATGGCCGTCACACTTGCCGTTGGCCTCAACATCCGCTGGCACGGGGAGGAAGAGCCCCAGCACTACAACTCCCAGGCCGGTACTTTCACCCAGGCCGTGCGTGAGACACACGCCCTCATGCAGATGCAGGGCGGTACCTTCGACGCGGAGGCAATAGGCCTTGGAGACCTGTACGTAACCATTTTCTCCGGACGCACCCGCCGCTGCGGAGTGCTTATGGGAAAGGGCCTCAACTACGACGAAGTTACAGAAGCCCTTGCCGGCATCACGCTTGAATCACTTGTGATTACACGCGTCATGGGCATCGCCGTCAAGAAGAAGGCTCAGCTGGGGCTTCTGGACCTCAAGAACTTCCCGCTCCTCATGCACATCGTAGACATTCTGGACAAGGGCATGGCGGACGCCGACCTGCCCTGGGAAGCCTTCACGTTTGAACAGTTCAGATAATGAAGACCAAAAGGAGTTTCAACTACTGGCAGTGGCGCGTAATCATCTGCTCGATGATCGGCTACTCCATGTTCTACTTCGTGAGGAAGAACTTTTCCTTCGCGATGCCGGTCCTGAGCGCCCAGTACGGAATCACGAATACGGACTTCGGCATAATCCTGTCGCTTGTAGGCATCATTTACGGAGTGTCCAAGTTCCTGAACGGATTCATCGGGGACCGCTTCAACGCCCGCTGGCACATGGTGATAGGCCTCAGCGCATGCGTGGGAATAAACTTCCTCTTCGGATGGAGCGACAAGCTGTCCACCATGATATCCGGCCAGACCGGGGGGCCGGACTTCGTAGGGACCATGGTGCTTGTGATGGGCATACTGCTGGTTCTGAACAACGTTTTCCAGGGCTGCGGATTCCCGCCCTGCAACAGGCTCCTCAACCACTGGGTGCCTCCAAAGGAACTGGCCACCAAGATGAGTATCTGGAATACCTCACACTCCATCGGGGCCGGCATCCTGGCCGTCCTGTGCGGATACATCGTGAGCAGCACCGGAGACTGGCGCCTCTGCTTCTGGATTCCCGGCCTCATAGCCGCAGCGGGAATAATCTTCGTCATAATAACCCTGAGAGACACGCCTAAGTCAGTGGGTCTTCCTGAACTTCCGGACACCAAGACGGAGCTGGACAATAACGACACTCCGGAGGCCTACCGTGCTTTTGTCAAGAAAAAGGTGTTCATGAATCCTGTAATCTGGATCCTTGCCATCACAGACCTGTTTGTGTACGTCGTGCGCTTTGCCGTACTGGACTGGGGTCCCACCTTCCTGGGGAAGATGTCCGTTCCGCTCTCACCGCAGCTTGCCGGCTGGACAATAGGTATCTTCGAGATTGCCGGCTGCGCGGGAATGCTTTGTGCCGGATGGATATCGGACCATATCTTCGGAGGAAAAGAGCAGAGGGTGTGCGCAGTGGAGATGGGCCTTGTGGCTATATGCCTGGTGGTGCTCCAGATCCTTCCCCCTACGGCTTCCCCCATACTGGTACTTTGCATCCTGGCCCTCGCGGGCTTTTTCCTCTACGGTCCCCAGGCTCTTCTTGGCGTAACGGGGTCGAAGCAGGCCACCAAGAAGGCAGCTTCCTCGGCGGTGGGTCTCATAGGCCTTATGAGCTACGTGTCCGTCCTTATCACCGGCGCCGGACTGGGATGGTTCAGCGACCATTTCGGCTGGGACCACCTCTTCATCCTCATGGCCGGGTTTGCCGTTCTGGGCGGCATCCTGGTGGCATTTTTGTGGAACATTAAAGACGACGGCTACATCCATGAATAAAAGACTGATTATACTGGCGCTGCTTGCACTCGCTTCCTGCACCACCGGGATGAAAACCGGCCTTGTCTGCAACCACCCCCAGTGGACAAAAGGACACGGCGTACAGGGAATGGATATTTACCAGAACATCCTGGTCCAGGGCCACAACCGCGGAGTTATTTCCGTGTATGAGTTCAACGGCAGGGAGCTGAAGCCGCTTGGCGGTTTCCCTCTTGAGAGCTACCACAAGAACAACCACTGCAACGTAATATCAATGGGAGCCGATTTTGCCGCCCCCGCAGATCCCCTCCCCCTCATCTACGTGAGCCAGTGCTCCAAGAAGAACGTGGAAGAGTACAAGGACGTCTGCTACGTTGAGCGCATCCTTCCGGGGTTCGGCGGCGCAAAAAAGGTCCAGACCATTGCGTATGACGATGTCAACTCAGACTTCGGTTACGCCCTCCAGTGGGTTGTGGATGCGCCTAACCGCATGCTTTACGGCTACGGAAACACGACTGGTGACCGTGACGTAGAGAACAACCGGCACAGGATTATTAAATTCGCGCTTCCCCAGCCGGACACCGACTGGGTGGTCCTGAAGCCGGAAGATGCCCTGGAGAACTACCTAATAGAGGACTATGGGTTCTCTTTTGCCACAATAGGCCAGGGCCTTTACATAAAGGACGGAAGGCTTTACATGCCCACCGGTTTCGGAACCGAGGAGTTTCCTTCCCACCTCTTTGTCTGGAACCTGGAAACAAAGCAGATGGAAAAAGACATAGACCTCATGCCAATTATCACCGGAGAACCGGAAGACCTTGGCATGTACAACGGAAGGTTCATCCTCACCGGCATTGACGGAATATTTGTAATGCCGGATTTCACCCGCGGAGAATGGGACAAGACCAATGGTTTGAGTTTTAAACTAGCAGAATAATGACATCCAAAGAAAGAATAGCTTTTGCACTGTCCGTATGTACGGACACCAGGCACTTCGAGATGGGCCGCGGTGCTGCGGCCAAGGCGCCGGGAGTATTCCGTGAGTTTTTCCCGGGCAGGAAGGCCCTTATCGTAGCCGATATCCACACCTGGCCGGCCCTGGGAGAAAAAGTTTACGGCCTTTTCATTGAGGAAGGAATCCCGACGGAACGCCATATCATCATGGAAGAGGAGTTCCATGCGGAATGGAAATACGTGGAGATGGTGGACGCCCTCCTGGACGCCGCTCCTGACGCCGTCCTTGTTTCAGTAGGGTCAGGCGTCATCAACGACCTCTGCAAACTCTCCTCCCACCACCACAACCAGTCCTACCTGACCCTCCCCACAGCGGCATCGGTAGACGGTTACTCATCCTTCGGCGCCTCCATCACCTTCCAGGGCGCAAAGCAGACCTTCTCCTGCCCAGCTCCCGTCGCCATCGTGGCCGATATAGACGTCATCGCCGCAGCCCCCGCCCATATGACCGCCGCCGGATACGCGGACCTCGCAGCCAAAGTGCCGGCAGGTGCAGAATGGATGGTAGCCGATTTTGTGGGCAAAGCCCCCATCCACCAGGATGCCTGGCACCTTCTTCAGGACCATCTGGACGGCTTCCTGTCCAACCCCGACGCCGTTGCAGCCGGAGACCCCGACGCCATTGCCGACGTCTTCGAGGGCCTCACCCTGAGCGGTTTTGCCATGCAGGCCGCACGCTCGTCCAGGCCGGCATCGTGCTGTGACCACCTCTTCAGCCACATCCTGGACATGACGGAGCACCGCTACAAGGGGAGACTCCAGTCCCACGGCTTCCAGGTGGCAATTGGGACACTCACAATGTGTGCAGTATTCGACGAACTCTTTAAACTTGACCTGTCCGCCCTGGACGTGGATGCCTGCGTGGGCGCTTGGCCGTCCCTGGAGCAGGAGCAGGAACGCGCCCTTGACCTGTTCAAGGACTTCCCCGCCCCAAGGCTTGGATATGACGAGATTACCAAGAAATATGACCCCGCAGATAATGTCCGCGAGCAGCTTGCAAAGCTTAAGGCGGAGTGGACGGAGCTCAAGACGCGCCTGCAGGGGCAGGCGTACAGCTTTGCAAAGATGAAAGACCTCATGCACCGCGCCGGAGCGCCGTCGGACCCGTCGGAGATTGGGCTTTCGCGTGAGAAACTTTGCAGCATGTTCCCTCTTGTGCAACTTATGCGTTTCCGCTTCAACCTGCTTGACCTTGGAAAACGCGGCGGTTTCTATGATGCAATAGTAGACCCTCTCTTTGCCCAGGGAGGCCCTTTTGAGCTATGAAAGAGCGCCTGAGCCGCATACGGCACATTGTGATGGACATGGACGGGACCATCTATCTTGGTTCAAAGATATTTCCGTTCACACTTGACTTCCTTGAACTTCTCCGGCGAAAAGGAATAGGTTATACCTTCCTTACAAATAACCCTACCCGTTCCCCGGAAGACTATCTGAAGAAACTCTCCGCAATGGGTATTCCCTGCACGGCGGAGCAGATGCTCACAACGTCTCAGGCGGCTGTAGAGTATATCAGAAGGCATATGCCGGCGGTAAAACGCGTCTATGTGCTTGGCACCCAAAGCCTTCAGAACCTGTTCGCATCCAATGGCTATACTCTCCAGGACGAGGACTGTCCCGCCGCCCCGGACCTTCTGGTGGTTTCCTTCCCTTGTCTACAAGCGGCTGTGCAAGGCCGCCTGGTGGGCAAGCCACGGAATTCCCTATCTTGCCACAAACCCGGACAGGGTGTGTCCTACGGAGGAAGAAACCGTCCTTATAGACTGCGGCTCCATCCAGAAATGCATTGAAGAGGCCACAGGCCGGAAGGCAGATATAGTCCTTGGAAAGCCGGACCCGGCAATGCTATTTGACCTGGAGGAGAAGCTGGGGCTTGAGAAGGACCAGGTGGCAATGGTTGGAGACAGGGTTTACACGGACATAGCAATGGCGCGTAACGCAGGAGCCCTTCCCGTCCTGGTACTCTCCGGAGAAACCACACCGGAACTCGCAGCCAAGGCATGCAAGGAAGGAGACCTTGTTCTGGAGGATTTGTCCCAGCTTGGAGAACTCTTATAAAAGAGTTATCTTTGTGTCTATGAGAAAAGTCCTTACCATCCTGCTGCTCTGCATGCTGGCAGTCCCGGTTTCCTCAAAGGATCGCTGGCCTGACGGCAGCGTCATGAAAAAATGGTTCAGGAGCGTTCCAAAGCCCGCCAAAGGACGCCAGTTCCTCATTACGGACTATGGCGCCTTCAATGACAGCACAAAACTCCAGACTGCGGCCATCCAGAAGGCCATTGACGCGGCTGCCGTAAAGGGCGGCACGGTGGTGATTCCCGAAGGCACCTGGCTGTCCGGGGCGCTGTTTTTCAAGCCCAAGACCCACTTGTATCTGGAAAAAGGGGCTGTCCTGAAAGGCAGCATGGACATTGAGAACTTCCCGGACGTTCCGGTACATATAGAGGGCGTGCTGCAGCCGTTTGCATCGGCACTTATCAATGCGGACCGGTGCAACGGTTTTTCCGTACGCGGGGAAGGTACCCTTGACGGCAACGGATATCCCTACTGGGTGGAATTCTGGACTGGCCTGGAAGAGAACCCCTCCCTTACCAACCTTGAAGTGAAGCGCCCAAGGATGATGAGTATCAGCAACAGTTCCAACGTTACAATCGAAGGTGTGGAGCTACGGAACTCGGCATTCTGGAACATCCACCTTTATAAATGCAAACGAGTTTATATCAGCGGAGTCAACATCCATGCTCCAATAGAGCCTCTCAAGGCCCCGTGCTCTGACGGCATAGACCTTGACGCCTGCCGGGACGTCCACATTGTATCCTGCACCATAGCGACCGGGGACGACCACATTGCCGTAAAAGGCGGAAAAGGCCCCTGGGCAGACAAAGACCCCGACAACGGCACCAATGCCAATATCCTTGTGGAAGACTGCAGCTTTGGCCACGGCCCCGGAGTCCTTGTTTTCGGGAGCGAATGCATAGGCGCAAAGAATGTCATTCTCCGGAACTCCAAAGTCACGGACGCGGAGAAGCTCCTCTGGCTCAAAATGCGTCCGGACACACCCCAGAAGTACTCCGACATCCTCATAGAAGGGGTAAAGGGCGATGTCTGGAACATCGTTTATGTCAAGCCCTGGAAACAGTATTTCGACCTCAAGGACCGCAAAGACATCCCCATGTCCTTTGCGGAAAATATAGACATCCAGAAATGCACGCTCAAGTGCAGGCGCAGGCGTAACATTGAGGAAGCGCCGGAGCAGTTTTCCTTAAGCGGCCTAAACCTAAGGGACAACAAACTCAACTGGATATACAACAAAGACGAAGACAAGGTAAAACCCTACACCCTCCCGGACCCTCTCATATTCCCGGACAGCACAAAGGTGGAGACGGCTGCCCAGTGGGAAAAACGACGCTCAGACATACTGGAGCTGTTCCAGAGCCAGATGTACGGCACCATGCCTCCGGCCATCCCTGTCTACCTTGAAACAACAGAGGAGAACACCCCGCAGGAAGACTATGCAATAAGGCGCCGCGTAAGGATGACCTTCCGCGAAGACGGCTCCGGTCCCCACATAGACTGGCTGGTCCTGTATCCCGTACAGGCCAAAGAGCCATCTCCGGCGGTGATTTCCCTCAATTACTACGGGAATGATTCCATCTATACCCAGAAACGCTTCCCGGTTCCCATGAAAGACATCCTCTCACGCGGGTACACCTACGTCACGGCCTGCTATGAGGACGTTTCCCCTGATCCGGACAGTTTGCAGGACCCTTCAGAGCAGCTTCGCATTGCCCGTACCAATATTTATGAGTTGTGGGACCCGGACTGCACAACAGGTTCCCTCATGGCTTGGGCCTGGGCTCTTTGCCGCGGCATGGACATGCTGGAAAAGGACCCTGCCATAGATGCCTCCCGGGTGCTCCTCACCGGTTCTTCCCGCCTTGGCAAGGCCGCCCTTCTTGCAGGCGCTTTTGACAGGCGCTTTGCCGTGGTAGCCCTTAACCAGACAGGCGGCGGAGGGGTTCCGCTTTCCAAGCGCAACTTCGGGGAATACGTTTCTTCCGAGGTGGAGCACTTCGGCTACTGGTGGTGCAGGGAATTCGCAAGGTATGCGGAGAAGGAAAGGAAGACCATGCCCTTCGACCAGCACATGCTCCTTGCATGCATAGCCCCGCGCCCGCTTCTTGTGGAAGGCTTCAACAATCCCTGGTTCGACGCCAGGGGTGAGTTCCTGGCCCTGAAGGCCGCCTCCCCCGTCTGGACCTTCCTTGGGGCCGACGGTCTCCCGGACGTGGATTTTCCCCACTCCTTTGAAACGCAGGCCATAGGAACCACCCTTGGCTATGTCAAGCGCAAAGGAGATCACGGCATTATGGATATTGACTGGACCTGGATGCTGGATTTTTCCGACAAGTGGTTCGTAAGATAATATTTTTGTGTTATGAGAATAAAGAGCATTCTTTTGACAGCCCTCGCACTTCTGGCCGCAGGGTGCTGCAGGAACAGTTTCACTGGAACCCGCACCGAGGCCCTTGAGGATTCTGCATGGGAAAAATCGGCATGGATTTCCGCTGCGAACGCCCCCGTTGTCACCGGCAAGGTCAACAACAGACAGAACTACCGTGCAGCAGACGGCGCCAGCTGGTTCCTTTCCATCGTAAGGAACCCCCAGAAAGTAGTGAAGGCCGTCTGGATGACAACGGCTCTTGGCGTATATGAGATATATGTGAACGGAAAACCCGTCGGGGAAGATGCCCTCAAGCCCGGCTACACCCACCCGCTTAAAACCCGCATCTCCTACACATACGATATCACGGACGCTTTCAACAAGGCCGCCCAGGCAGAGAATGTCCTCTCCGCACAGGTCACGCCCGGCTGGTGGGCCGACAAAATTGTCACCCCCGACGGACATGAGGGGATGGTGGGCCGAAAACCCGCCTTCCGCGCCGTCCTCCAGCTCACTTATGCCGATGGTTCCACCTCCCTCCACGGCACCGGCACCCGGCAGTGGACCGCGGGGACAGCCGGTCCCGTCACGCACGCCGGCATTTTTGACGGCGAAGTCTATGACGCCCGCATCCTTCCGGGATACGTCACGCCCGAAAAGCTTTCCGCTCCGGAGGAGAACACGGAATTCTCCGGGGAGATCGTCCCCACGGCGGGAGCCGAAATCTGCTACCGTAAAGACCTGACACTGAAGCCCATAGAAGCCTACGCCTATAAAGACATAGAAGGCGCCACGGACAGCGAATTCGGGACCGTGGTGAAACACCGCGAATATGCTCCGGGAGAGACCATCACCCTGAGGGAAGGTGAGACCCTGGTGGTAGACTTCGGCCAGAATGCCGCAGCCGTTCCCGCATTCCGGTTCAAGGCGGCGGAAGGGACTGTCCTCACCTGCCTTCCCGGAGAGATCCTCAACGATGGCAACGGGGCCAAGAGCCGCGGCATGGACGCACCCGAAGGGAGCGTGCACCGCACCAACCTGAGGCTGAAGGACCGTTGCTTCAGCCTGGAATACACCTTCGGTCCCGGCAAGGGCTGGGCCAGCTACATGCCGCTCCACACCTTCTTCGGCTACAGGTATCTGTCCATTACGGCATCGGCCGATGTCACGTTCGGCGCCATCCTCTCCGTCCCGGTTACTTCCATTACCAAAGAGATGGAGACAGGCACCATAACAACCGGCAATGCGGACATCAACAAACTCATTTCCAACACCGTATGGGGGCAGCGCTCAAATTACCTCTCCGTCCCCACGGACTGTCCCCAGCGCAACGAGCGCCTGGGATGGACTGCAGACACCCAGGTGTTTGCAGAAACGGGTTCTTTCTTTGCCAACACCAATACCTTCTTCCACAAGTGGATGCGGGATGTGAGGGATTCCCAGGCCCCTTCCGGCGGTATTCCGGGCGTGGCGCCATACGGCCAGTTCGGGTCGGAGACCAAGCACATGATGCGCCTCGGCTGGTCCGACGCCGGGATTATCGTCCCCTGGATAGTCTGGAAACAGTTCGGCGATACCGCTATTATTGAAGAGAACTGGGATTCCATGGTAAAGTTCATAGGTCACGTCCATGAAACCCGGTACGACTACGACACCAACATAGAGGAGAACGGCGACTACCAGTGGGCTGACTGGCTCAGCTACGAGCCCCTCGAGAGCAGCAGCAGCCGCGGTCTCACGCCCAAGGACGCAAACGGAAAACGCCATCCCCTTCCTGATACAAAGGCCTACTGGAACTACCTGGGAGCCTGTTACTGGGCACTTGACGCGGAAATGATGAGAGACATGGCTGCGGCAACTGGACGCGAGTCCGCAGAGTTTGAGGCCATGGCTTCCGAGGCCAAGGAGTACATCCGGCAGAACTTCATAGGCCCGGACGGCCTGTTCAAGACCGATATCCTCAACACCATGCAGACCCCTGCCTTGTTCGCTCTCAGAACCGGAGTTGTGGAGGGAGAGGCCAGGGATGCCATGATATCCCGCCTCAGAGAGAACTTCGCCGCCCACGACGGGTGCCTCCAGACCGGCTTCCTGGGCACCTCCATCCTGATGCAGACGCTCACGGAGAACGGCATGGCGGACATTGCCTGGGACCTCCTTTTCCAGCGTAAGAATCCCAGCTGGCTCTATTCCGTAGATAACGGCGCCACCACAATCTGGGAGCGTTGGAACAGCTACACGCGGGAAAGCGGAATGGGGCCCAAAGGCATGAACAGCTTCAACCACTACGCTTACGGCTGCGTGTGCCAGTGGATTTGGGAAACAGCCGCCGGCATTGCCGCTGACCCTGCAAAGCCAGGTTTCAAGCATATTATCATGAAGCCTGTCCCGGACAAGCGCCTTGGATCCATAGACGCCGTTTATCACAGCGCCGCCGGCACCATCAGAAGCGCATGGAATTACCAGGGAGACGTCTGCACGTGGAGTTTCACCATTCCGGACGGCGCAGAGGCTTCGGTTACCCTTCCCGGTGAAAAAGAAACCCGGACCTATGGCCCGGGCTCCTACTCGCTCACTATCTGACCGTAAAGTCCAAACTCATCTTTATGTCGGCCGACGAGGACCCGACCAGTATCTGGTACTCTCCAGCATCAACTTTCCAACTGTGGGACTCCACATCGTAGTAGGAGAATTCCGCCGCGCTGAGAGGAATCCTGAATTCCACGCTCTTGCCTTTGGCGATGAGTTTCTTGTCGAAACCCTTGAGCTCGAAGGCGGGACGTATCACTGAAGGATTCTTAGGGGCCACGTATACCTGAACGGCCTCCTTGGCGTCCACCTTACCGGTATTCTTGACGGTGAAAACAACCTCACAGCCATCTGTGGTAGGGTTAACGGAGCCGCCGGAATACTCAAATGCGGAATAACTGAGGCCAAAGCCGAACGGGAACATGGGGGCGATGCCGAACTTATCCACACCGCGGTAGCCCACGAAGAGGCCCTCTGAATAGACTGCGTGCGGATAAGGGTCACGGTCACGATTCTTGCTGTTTTTGTACACTTCAGGAGTTATCTCATGATAGTATTTTGCCGAAGGATTCTTTTCCTCCGAGCCCCAGAAGGTGAAAGGAAGCTTTCCGGAAGGAGATACCTTACCGGAAACGATGTCTGCAAGGGCCTTTCCGCCCTCCTGGCCGCCGTACCATGCCATGATGATGGCTGCCACGTTGTCCTTGAAGGGGTTGATATCCACCTCTCCGCCGGAATTGATAATGACGACGGTGTTCTTGTTGAGAGCAGCTGCAGATGCGATGAGCTCGTTCTGACCCGCAGGCAGTGCATACGTACGGTCGTGGTTCTCACGCTCCGTGTCATGGTTGAAACCTGCCACGACAATGACGGCATTGGCCTTAGCAATGGCTTTCTGCTCCTCAGGAGTGAATTCCTTGCTCTCAATGAGCTGTACATTGTATTTCTTTCCAAGGGCCTGAAGGCCGGCGAAAGGAGTGATGTTCCTTCCGGGAATGGGATCCATGCGCCCGGAACCGCCGCCGTATGCCACTGTGTTGGCATTGGGGCCAAGGACTACTATGCGGCCCTTCTTCACGGGAAGGACGCCGTTATTCTTAAGGAGCACGGGAGCCTCAACGGCAGCATCATAGGCCATTGCGCGCGAATAATCATAGTCCTCGGGGATGGACTCGTCCTTTGCAGGCTGGTCCAGGAGGCCGAATGCAATGAAGGTCTGGAGAATGTGCCGGCACATGATGTCCAGATTGGCCTCCGGAAGGACGCCGTTCTCAATAAGGGGCCTGACCATCTCCGGCTTTGTGGTGAAGTTCTCCGGCATTTCAAGGTCAAGGCCGCCAGTGAGTACGCCAAGGGTTGTGTATGTGGATTTCCAGTCTGACATAACAATGCCTTCGAATCCCCACTTCCTAAGGTTCTCCTTGATGAGCCAGGAGCTTTCTGCAGCGTGGACGCCGTTTACAGTGTTGTAGCTGGTCATAACCGCACCCACATCGGCCTTCTCGACGGCCTTGCGGAAAGCCGGGAAGTAGATTTCGTTGAGCGTACGCTCATCCACGACGGAGCCGGTCCAGTGGCGGCTGTACTCCTGGTTGTTCACCGCAAAGTGCTTGATGGTAGCGATGACCCGGTGATCCTGGATGCCCTGGATATAGTTCAGGGCTATCTCCGAGGTGAGGAAAGGGTCTTCCCCATAGTACTCGAAGTTGCGGCCGCACAGGGGGGAACGGTAGATGTTCACGCCGGGGCAGAGCATAATCCTTACTCCGCGGGCGCTGGCATCGCAACCGATACCGTCACCTACTCCTTTCGCAGCTTCGCGGTTGAAGCTGGCGGCAAGGCCTATTCCGGAGGGGTAATATGTACTGTTTGTCTTGTTTCGTACGCCCTGAGGGCCGTCGGCCATCCTCACAGACGGAATGCCCAGCCTGGGGATTGCATAGGTGTGGAAGCCGTCCACTTTTCCGGAGATGAACTCAATCTTTTCATCAAGGGTCATTTTGCTCACAATCTCTGCCGCCCTGTCCTTGTCATTCTGGGTAATGACGTAAGGCTGTGCGCCTGCAATTGCGGAAAACATCAACGCTAAGGTTGCAATAATCAGTGTTCTCTTCATAACTTATATTAGGTGTTAAAACTCAATGAATACAAAAGATGTCCAGTTTGCTCAGGAGTTCCTTCACAAGCCCCCTGGTCCTGTCTGTATGCGGCATCTTGTATTCCCTGTGACCACAGGAAACAAGAAACGCGAGAAGAAGTATCAGATAGTGTATTCTCATTATCGTATAATGAAGCGTTCTGTACGGCGGCGGGAGTCGCCTGCATAGAAGTCAATATAGACCCTGGAGCCCTTGACAATGAGTTTGTAAGAGCCTACAGCATCGGACCACAGGTAGCGCTTTATGCCGGGACGATACTCGTCGAAGATGGGGGCGTAGTGAGGATAGCCATCGGCCCCGGAATGCTTTACGGTGTAGTTTGCCAGGGAATCGCCCCCCCAGACGCTGCTCATGGTCATCTGGGTGATGCGGCCGCCGTCGCCTTCCCAGTCAAGGAGTTCAGTATCGTGCGTGTGGCCGCAGAGGACTATGGCATTGAGGGATGCCAGAAGGGCTCGCATCTCACGGCGCTCCTGTGCACGGGAATCGTCCCGCTTGCCAAGGAAGAACCAGTGGTAGATGTCGGGGTCGTCAAACGGGAATACAGGGGTGTGGATGAGCACGAATACGTGTCTTGAACCGCGCGCCTCCTCCAGTAGGGACTTGATTCCTTCCAGATTGGTAGAAGCGTAATTGATGGCCACAAATGCGTCGGGTCCCTGACGGAAAAGGTAACTGGTGTGCGTTATCTTTTGGCCAAGTTCCTGTGACACACGGGGCATCATATATGCCTTGTATGCCCTTCTGCAGAGGGCATCGTCCACGCCTCTGCGGTCATGGTTGCCGTTGATTGAAACAAAAGGCAGACCGGGGGCTACACGCGCCTTGAGAAAGTTGACAGCATCGTCGAGGAAACGCACGTGGGTGGTGGAATCGGCCGTGTCACCCTGGATGAGATCTCCAACCTGAAGCACATAGCGGGTGTCCTTGCCAACCAGGCCGGCCGCACGGTCCACAAGCCGCAGGCACCGGTCCGCCCACATTTCCCCGTTTCGGACAAATTCCTTGCGGTGAGCCGCCTCCCTGGAGGGTTTGGGATCACTGTAACCGGCATGATAGAACTCCGGATCTGCCGCATCGTAGTGCGTGTCTCCAAGGATAACAACGGAATACTTCTCCCGGCTGCTGCACCCGGAAAAAAGTAGTCCTGCAAGCAGTGAAAATAATAAAAGCCGTCTCATTCAAACTCAAATCTGATGTCGGTAGGAATATTTTCAAGTCCAAGGGACATGCGGTCGGCGTCGTAGTCCCCGCTGCGCTTGGAGTAGCGGGCTTCAAACTGCATGGCAAAGTCCTTGTCGCCGGTGGCCTGCGTCTTGAGTACCAGGGCGGTAAGGTCTGAAAGGGCCGCTTCCATCTTCTTGAAATCCAGCGAGTAGTGGTTGGACTCCTTGCGCTGGAAGGCGCCTTCCTGGGCTAAATAGTTGTAGATGATAATGTTGGCCCGGCCAAGCGGCGTTCCTTCGCCGAACCTCTCCGAACGGACCAGGGAGACGAAGAAGGTGGCAAGCGCATCCTCCTTGGTGAAGATGTGGTGGATGTCGTAGTGGTTCTGCAGCTTGCATACAAGGAGGACTCCGGCCGCGTTGGCCTTTACCTCCTCAAGCGTGGGAGCCACATTACCAAGGGCCTCTTCCACGCTGCCTTTTCCATCGACAGTTTCCTTTACGCCAAGTCCGTGTGCAACCTCACGGAACGCAATGTTCCAGAAGAAAGCGTCTGCCGACAGATGTGCGGCATAATCGGGCTCCAGAAGGACTTCTCCGCCGGGAGCGATGATGTGGTTGTACTTGGCCTTGATTATATTTTCCAGCAATATGGTACGGGTGCCGCGGTCACGCTGGATATCCGTATCGAAGGGCAGGTTCAGGGCGATGACTTTCACGCCGGCATTGGCCTTTCCGGCATAGTAGAGGGCATCGCAGGAGAAGATGTTGGAACCGGCCCCGGGATGGAAGGTCTTGTAAGCGGGCTCCCCTGGAAGGTCCTCCTGGAACTCGCCTATCCTGGAGACATACTGCATCAGTTCCTCTGTACGGGCCTGGTTTTTCAGGAGGACGAAGGCCTCGTAGGAGCGCTTGATGCCAAGGAGCTGGTCGTCGGTCACCTCGTTCGGGCCTATGACAAGGTCCATCTTGCTGTCGTCCATGTCCAGCCAGGCCAGGGAGCTCTGGTAGTAACTGTCGGTCTTCAGGGCATCGGCCTTGCTGAGCAGATATTTCGCGACGCTGGGTTTTATGGTAATGTCCGCGGCAGCCTTAAGAAAATTGCCTATCTTGTCAATGTGAGCCTTGTAGGCATCGTGATACCAGACAGCCTCCAGGGAGCCGTCAGCGGCGCGGCGGATGAGGGTGTAGGGGCTGTTCTTGTCCGGATTGTCCCAGGCATCGAACTCTTCCCTGGTCATGTCCGCGGGATAGAAGCCGGCTCCCGGAAGAGCATCGGCATAACCGTCCACGAAAGACTTGCCGGTGGTGCGGTCCCAGGGTCCGTAGTTGATTTCGGCGAAGGTCTTCTGGACAGGGTCCTTAATACCGTCCAGGAGGGACTGCTTGTCTCCGAAGTACTGTTCCCAGTAGATGGCGTCCACTTCGTCGGCAGCGAAGCGATACAGGTTCAGCACTTCCTTGCCGTTGTCAGTAATGCCGCTCAGGTCCGGAGCTTTTATGGTTACCACGGCATAGCCTTCGACGCTGCGGGTAAACGGGGATTTCGTTTCATTACAGGAAACCGCCACCAGTAGTAATAAGGCAGCAGGAAATAAAGTCTTATTCATATTGTCAGAGCATTATCATAATCAAAACCTGGGCGGCCACCACCCTCAGGAACATGGTCATGGGGTAAACCGTCGCATAATTAACTGCAATCCTTCCACTGCCGTACATTTGCTCCGCAAAAGACAGAAGGGCCGGATCCGTGGTTCCACCGGCAAGAAGGCCGCATATCTTGAAGAAATCCATCTTCATGGCAAAGCGGGCCACAAGTGCAATTATGGTCATGGGAACCAGGGTAATGATGGCGCCATAGAGAACCCACATATATCCGCCGCCCACAAGAGAGGAGACGAAGGTCTTTCCGGCACCTAAACCCACGGCCGCCATGAACAGCGAGATGCCTATCTCCCGGATCATAAGGTTGGCGCTGAGCGCCGTGTAGGTTGTAATTCGCAGCTTCGGGCCGAAATGACCAAGCAGGATGGCCACTATGAGCGGGCCGCCCGCAAGACCAAGTTTCAGAGGCTGGGGCATTGATGGAAAATGAATTGGAACAGCCCCCAGGGCCACTCCCAGGGCTATGCCGAAGAATATGGGGATAAGATTGGGCTTGTGCAGCGACTCCGGCTGGTTTCCCACCAGTTTTGCAAGACGCTGGATTCCTTCTTCCGAGCCCACCACTTTCACGCTGTCGCCCATCTGGAGAATCAAATCGGCATCGGCCTGCAAATCTACGCCGGAGCGTACTATCCTGGTAACGGTAACTCCGTACTTTCGGCGTACGTCAAGCTTGCGGAGGCTCTTTCCGGTAATGGACGATTTTGTTATGGAAAGGCGCGCTGCCACCAGTTTGGTGCCGCTCTGCTGCCACTCCTTCATATCCACGGGGAGTTCTTCCCCGAAGATGATACGGACCTTGTCCTTGTGCTGTATGTCGGTGACGATGAGAAGCATGTCGCCCTCCTGCAGCGGAAGATCGAGATCCGGGAAGAAGACATTGTCTCCCCTTTTCATACGGGCAATCACCAGATGATCTGTATTATCGTCCCCAACTATGTCGTGAACGGTCTTGCCAAACAGGGCCGGATTCTCCACGCGGCATGCCAGCCGGTAAGCACTGCCTTCATCGCGTTCGCCATTGGAAACCGCTTCCTTTTCCTTGTCGATATTTATCTTGAAAAAGACCTTGGCGAGCATCAGTACAGCGATAGCGCCGACAACGCCCAGCGGATAAGCCACTGCGTAGGCCGATGCAATCTCGTCCGATGCCACACCGGCATCCGAAAGCGTCTGCTGTGCGGCGCCAAGACCGGGCGTATTGGTGACAGCACCGGACATTATACCTGTCATGATGCCCAGATTCTCACCGCTGACAAGATGGATGACATAGGTGGTTATGACTGCAAGAAGCACCAGTCCCAGCGCCAGAAAATTCATGGGCAGCCCGTCCTTCCTGAAAGAATGGAAAAAGCCAGGTCCCACCTGCAGGCCTATTGCAAATACGAACAGGATGAGTCCGAAGTCCTTGATAAACGAAAGCATGGCAGGGTTGATCTGGAGGCCCAAATGACCCAGCAGGATACCCATAAACAGTATCCACGTGGTCCCGAGTGAAATTCCCTTGACCTTGAATTTACCCAGGAAAAGGCCGAAGGCAATAACAATAGCCAGAACGAAGATGGCGCCGGCGGTATCTCTTTGTGTTAACAGATTCAGCATAATGACTACAAAGTTAACAAAAAAGAGCAACTGTTCTCATTTGTTGCACACATTAATAGTTTCGACCGATATAGGGGACCAAGTCCAAAATTACCGGGGTAAAATAACATAATTCGCTATTTATCAAGCAGTTGAAAATGCGCGCACTATTTCCCAAATGTTTCACCTTTGTTTCACCGAACGGATACAAGAAACCCCATAATTGCTTGATTATTCGCAACTTATGGGGTTTCCTCGTGACTCCTACAGGACTCAAACCAATTATTTCTTTGAAAATCGAAAATTCTTTAATATTTACATATCAATAAATTACGAGTTCGAATCCCTCATTCGTATTCGTTGATTTTCGTTCGTTTTCAAATCGGTGGGGCAATTTTTAACAAGTTGCCCCACCAGAAATAAAGGTAGACAATGGAACTTATAACCATCAAATGCAGGACGCAAAAAGAGTCAGGAAAGATCAAACTCAGATTCCGTCTTCGTGAGGGACGGGGCGTCGAGCTCTATCATAGGAGCGATATCGATGCGGATATCAGTGTACTGGACAAGCTGACACCGGAAGGAACCAAGAAAAAAGGGGTTACGGTTATCAGCCAGAAACTACTTAATGCCATTGCGGGAGAGAAGGAGATCATGTCATCGGCCTATTCAAAAATGAAGGAAGAAGGTCTTGATCTGAACAGCGAAGTCTTCGAAAAGACAATCGAGGGAATAAAGCTTCCGGTAGTGGAAATCCGCCGTGAATCTCCCGGTGTTGTCAAGCAATTTCGCCAATATGCGGATGATGCGTTCCGCGATGGCATCATAGGGAAGAAAAGACACGATCACATAATTGTTGTCTGTGACAAGTTATATCGTTTCCTTGTCATCAAAGGGATGAGCAAACTTTCTACAGCGGAGTTTACGGAGTCGCATTTGATGTTGTTTAGAAATATCCTTTTCGATGAATACCAATATGTCCCGAAGCATCCGCGACTGTATAAAGATATGTCTTCTCGGAACTTGCCTCAAGCACGTCTCTCAATGAATACGGTTACATCACAAATGAAAATGCTTCAGACCTTCTTCTCGGAGATGGAAAACCTTGATGAGATTGGGAAGTCCCCGTTTCGCAAACTCGGGAGGGAGAAGAAGAAATCTGTCATGAAGACACTTTATGATGAACCATATTTCCTTCGTAAAGAAGAACTTATCAGGATCTTAAAAAAAGAAGTCCCACCGAAACTTCAATCAACAAAGGATGCCTTCTTGGTACATTGCGCCATCGGATGCAGAGTCAGTGATTTTCAGCAGATGAGCATGGAGTCCATAGGGGTAGCAAACGGTATCCCTTATGTTCATTATATTCCTCAGAAGACAGCCGGGCAGCAATCCGACAATAAAGAAGTAGAAACCCCGATTGTCCGTTTTGCTTTCGATATTATCAAAACAACGAACTTTGACTTCCCCATACTAAGGAATCTTTATGGGACAGATGGATATAATGCACGCATTAAGTATCTCCTAAGCGTGTGTAAAATTGATCGCCAGGTTCCGCAGTATAATGAGGAAACCCGGCAAAACGATTATATTCCTCTCCACTCTGTCGGAAGCAGCAAGCTGGCGCGTAAGACTCACGTTGATATGCTCAACAAGGTGCAGATAGACCTTTATGCATCCGGCTTACACAAAGCAGGAAGCACTGCTGTCAGGCGATACACGGCGATGGAACTGAAAGATCGTTTTGCGCTTATGAACGCGGCCTTTGACCAGAGCCCTTACAAGGTAAACAAGAAACTTGAGGTTATTTGAACAAATGTAAAGATTCTTTACAACATTGGAAACAATCTTTACACAAACCATAAAACGACAATTCTCATAAAAATTTAGTAACCAGTCGTTTGCTGAATTAGGCACAGGGGTTGTACTTGCGCGTGCAACAGAAAATGCTTACATTTGTATTTGATTATGGCTTTAAAGAAAGGGAGAATACTCGTAGTGGATGATAACGCCGGCATCCGACGGGCGTTGGAGATTTTGTTGCCGACTCATTTTGCAGAGGTGAAGACGATTCCATCACCTGCGACATTGGTGTCCTCGCTGGAGCAGTTCCGTCCGGATGTAGTGCTGCTGGACATGAACTTCAACACCAGCATCAACACAGGGAATGAAGGGCTGTACTGGGCCGGGGAGATCAAGAAGATGGTGCCGGAGGTGGAAGTGGTGTTGTTCACTGCCTATGCTGATATTGCATTGGCGGTGGAAGGAATGAAGCGTGGTGCGTTTGATTTCATCGTGAAGCCGTGGGACAATGAGAAGCTGATTGAGGTTCTCACTGCAGCCCGGGATAAGGCCAGGAAGGCAATGAAGCGGGATGCCCGGTCGGATCAGACCACGACGGCGGAGAGTCCGATGTTCTGGGGCTCGTCTTCTGCCATGAAGGCTATCCGCAAAACACTGGACAAGATAGCGCCCACCGACGCCACAGTGCTGATTACCGGCGAGAATGGCACAGGCAAGGATGTGCTGGCGCGGGAGATTCACACACATAGCCTCCGGAGCGGCAAGCCGATGGTGGCCGTTGATGCGGGTGCCATTACGGAAACCCTCTTTGAAAGTGAGTTGTTCGGCCACGTGAAGGGCGCATTCACCGATGCTCATACGGACCACGTCGGCAAGTTCGAGCAGGCCGATGGTGGCACTCTATTCCTGGATGAGATTGGTAATATTCCTTTGCATCTGCAGGCGAAGCTGCTTCGTGCTATTCAGAACCGGAGCATCGTACGGGTGGGCGGCAATGAGGCGAAGCTCATCAACATCCGCTTGATTTGCGCTACCAATATGGATTTGGAGCAGTTGGTGTGTGAAGGCCGGTTCCGGGAGGATCTGTATTATCGCATCAATACCGTTCATATCGCCTTGCCTGCACTCAGGGAGCGAAAGGAAGATATTGTGCCTCTGGCGCAGATGTTTCTGGAGCGGTTCGCTGAGAAGTATCATCGGCCTTTGGCTGGGATTGCCCCGGAGGCTGCGGCGATGCTGACGGAAGGCCGTTGGAGCGGGAATATCCGCGAACTTCAGAACTGCATTGAGAAGGCCGTTATTCTTTCTGATGGCAACGAGTTGACGGCGAAGGATATTCAGTTGGAGCAGGCGGCTAAGGCGGTCGGCACTACCATCAAGGCGGTGAGTGAGGCCGAGGAGGAGCGGATGATTCGCCAGGCGATGGACCGCACGGATGGCAATATCTCTGCTGCAGCGAAGATGCTGGGTGTGAGCCGGCCGACGCTGTATGCCAAACTCAAGAAATACGGCCTATGACCTTCACAGTGTGGCATATCATCGGGGCCTGCGCCATCGTCGCAATCATTGCGGCGGTGATTGCTACGATCCGGACACGCCGGAAGGACATCAAGAAGGTGGCCTATATGATGGATGCGCTGGAGGATGGGGAGCTAAATTTCCGTTTTCAGGAGAAAAACAAGTTCAATCGCACGCTAAACCGTATCCGTACTATCTTCGAGAAGCAGCGGCAGGCCCACGAGCAGGATTCCTGGACAAAACTCATCCGCGTGCTCACGCACGAGATTATGAATACGGTGTCGCCGATTGCCTCTTTGAGTGATGCAATGGCCAAGTCCTACGATGAGAACGGCCATAGTGAACTTGATATCAAGGCCGGGCTGGAGACCATCTCCGACTCCTCCAAGAACCTGATTGGTTTCGTGCAGACTTACCGGCAACTCTCGGGTGTGGCGAAGCCCATCCGCAAGGCGCTGGATTTGCGTGAGCTGATGGATAGTGTCATCGGCTTGAACAGCGAATTCGCCGCCAGCTGTGGTGCTACCTGCAAGTATCGGCCAGAGGAGGATGATTTGATGATTTACGCCGATGAGGGGCAAATCTCGCAGATCCTCATCAACCTCATCAAAAATGCCCTACAGGCGGGCGCGAAGCACATCGACATTACCGCGAAGATGGGCAGGGATGATGACGTGATTATTCAGGTGACCAACGATGGCGAGCCTATTCCAGTATCAGCCCAGGAGCAGATATTTATTCCGTTCTACACCACCAAGAAGGAGGGCTCCGGCATCGGCCTCTCGATCTCCCGGCAGATAATGCGGAATCACAACGGCAGCATTGAGCTGGTGAGGAGTGATGCCCAGCAGACCGTATTTGAACTCCGATTCAGGTAGTCTCCGTAGGAGAAAACTGTAAAGTGTAAAGCCAGAAAGTGTAAAGTGTACTGTAAACTTTACACTTTTTTCGTATCCGGTCACAATCGTTTCTGATTCATTATCAATGCTTTGTCACATTTGGCACGGCAAGTGCTCAATTCTGGCACGGTGATAAATCATTGTATGATGAAGACACGACTTTACATATTCGTTTTTGTGGCGGCGATGGGGCTCTCAGCCGGAATAGCGGGAGCCCAGGAGCCGCTGGATGGTGTGGCCGACGGGCCGAGGGTGATGACGCTCCGGGACTGTATGGAGTATGCCATCTCCAACTCTACCAAGATCCGAATTCAGCAGGCTGCTATCGGGGATGCGCAGATTGACCGGAGAGATGCCGCCCTGGCGCTGTTTACACCGCAGATCAGTGCGCAGACCTATGCGTACTATAACTTCGGCCGCAGCATCGACCCGCAGACCAATACGTACTTCAACACCACATCGTTCCATAACAATTACGGCGTGAGTGCAGGGTACGACCTGTTTGATGGCTTCAAGGCGGTGAACAATTACAAGATTTCCAAGACCGGAATGCTCATTGCCGACTCGCAGGAGAAGCAGGTTGAAGCAGACATTTGCCTGGCGGTGATGGAAGCGTACTACAATGTGGTGTACTACAAGCGCCTTTGCGATGTGTATGAGGAGCAGGTGGCGGTGGCCGAGCAGGCGCTGGCCAAAGCCCGCCGTCAGGAAGAGCTGGGCCAGAAGGGGCACGCCGATGTAATCCAAATGGAGGCCGATTTGGCTGATCGCCAGTATGACCTGACGAATACCTACAATATGTACCAGGACCAGAAGATGACGCTCTCAGACCTGATGTTCTGGCCGGTGGATGAGCAGCTGAACATTGACACCTCGATGCCAGTATGGCAGATTGAGCCAGTGGCCACGGAGTCCGTAGTGGACTTCGCTTTGGAGCATAATCCAGGCATCCAGATTGCAAGCTGGCAGGAACTTAACGCCAAGCGCGAGCTGAGCACGGCCAAGTGGTCGCTGCTTCCCACTCTTGGCCTGTATGCCGGCTGGAGCACCAGCTACTATACCTATCAGGGTTCCACCACTAATCCTTTCTGGAATCAGTTCAAGAACAACGGCGGTGAGTATGTGGAGCTTTCGTTGTCGATTCCTATCTGGAACCGCCTTAGTAAGCATTCCGCCATCTCCAGAAAGCAGCACGCCTTGGACAAGGCCACTGCCGAACTGGACCAGAAGCGGCGGGATGTGGAGAGCGAAGTCCGCCGGGCCATTCAGGACCGTGACGGAGCGGCCACTGCCTACCAGCAGGCCCAGCGCAAGGCCGAGGTGCAGGCCGAGGCCTACACGCTGAATCTGAAGAAACTGGAACAGGGCCTCATCTCCCCGCTGGAGTTCCAGACCGCGAACAACAATTTCCTCAAGGCCCAGGCCGATGAGATGAACAGCCTGTTCAAGTACCTCATCAAGCAGGCGGTTGTCTGCTACTACAATGGTGTCGAATACGTAAATCAGTAATAAACTATGGATAAGATTATCGAGAAGAAAACAGGTTGGCGGGTGGCGTTCACCAAAAAGGCTCTGCCCTGGTGGCTGGGAGCGCTGCTGCTGGTGTTTGTGATTTACCTGATAGCAAGGCCGAATAACAAGACCCTGCGGGTCGATAAGGACACTGTGACTATCTCCAGTGCCGTCAAAGGCGAGTTCAACGACTATATCCGCATTAGCGGCCGCGTGCAGCCGATGACAACCATCCAGCTGAGCCCGCAGGAAGGCGGTATCGTGGAGAAGATTCTCATCGAGGAGGGCTCCCCGGTCAAAGCCGGCGATGCCATTCTGATTCTGAACAATGACAATCTGGACCTGCAGATCTTAAACTCCGAGGCCGAGCTGGCTGAGAAGGAGAACATCCTGCGCAACACCCAGATTCAGATGGAGCAGCAGAAGCTGGACGTACGCCAGAATGTACTGGAATATGGAACCAATGTGGAACGTCTCCGGAGAGCCTATAAACAGCAGAAGGCCCTCTATGAGGACAAACTGATTGCGAAAGAAGAATACCTTAAAGCCGAAGAGGACTATCAGCTTGCCCTGCAGAAGTACAATCTGATGACCGAGCGTTCCCGTCAGGATAGCCTGTACCGAGGCACCCAGATTGACCGTATGGAAGAATCTCTGGAGAATATGCAACTGAATATGTCGATGATTCGCAGGCGCAAATCCAACCTTATCGTAAAAGCCCCCATCGACGGGGAACTGGGCCTGCTGGACGTGGTCCTGGGTCAGAGCATCGCTGCAGGCACCAAGATTGGCCAGATCAATTCCGTTGGCCTTTACAAAGTTGAGGCACAGATAGATGAGCACTATATCGACCGCGTCATAGCGGGCCTCGAGGCCACCTTCGAGCGCCAGGGCGAGACCTACTCTACCCTCATCCGCAAAGTCTATCCGGAGGTCCGTGACGGCAAATTCAAGGCCGATTTCAAATTCGACGGCGAGCAGCCGGAGAACATCCGCAGCGGCCAGACCTACTACCTGAACCTCCAGCTGGGTCAGCCGGAAGAGGCCGTCATCATCCCCAGAGGTACCTTCTACCAGAAGACCGGCGGCAAATGGATTTACGTTGTTAACAAAGAGGGCACGAAGGCCGTCAAGAGAGAGATACGCATCGGCCGTCAGAACCCGCAGTATTACGAAGTGCTGGAAGGCCTGGAGCCCGGCGAAAGGGTGATTACCTCCGGGTATGATACGTATGGTGATAGTGATGTATTGGTTTTTTAAGCAACGGCAATGAAAGTATTTAGAAAGACAGGCGTTTCGACGCTGATCAATATCCTGGGAATGAGCGTCGCATTCGCGGCGGCCATGATCCTGATGGTGCAGGTGCGCTGGGATACGACCTTTGACGCCAATTATGAAGGACATGAGCAGGTGTTCCGAATGGAAAACAACTGGATGGATAAGGGGTTGTTCAGCACGTTCATTTCCCGGGCGATGATAGAAATCGCCAAGACGGCAAGTCCCAATATCGATGCGGTGGGGACTTATTGGACCATGCCCCACGAAGCTACATTAAAGTTTGGCGGTGAAGAGACGGTGTTATCCGTTCCCTCTGCAAGAGTTGACAGCTCCATGTTCTCCGTGGTTCCTTTTGAGTGGGTCGAGGGCTCGGCACGGGAATTCACCGCCGGCGAGACTGCCGTCGTGAGCGAGGAATATGCGAAGATCTTCTTCGGGGACGAGAGTGCCATCGGCAAAAATTTCAAGGCCGGTAACGGAGTGGAGGTTCGAGTCGTTGGCGTTTTCAAGGATATGCCCAAGAATTCCAGCATGAACTATGGCGTACTTGTAAATCTTGGAGACGATTACCTCTATAACTCCAATGAGTGGTCATTCGTCGCTTTTATAAAGCTGAAAGATCCAAGCCTGGCCAAGGAAACCGAGACTCAGATGGTGAACACCTTGCTGGAATATTTGGGCGATAATGTGGATGAAGAAGATGCCGATGAATTCCGGAAAGGATTCCGTATCAGCAATTTGCACGATGCACATTTTGAGCGGGATGTAAGGGCCAGTATCGCCAGCGCCAACAAGGCGATTACCATTACGCTGGCCACCATTGCCATTCTGCTGATTCTCATTGCCATTATCAATTTCATCAACTTTGCTTTCGCGGAGATTCCTTTCCGCATCAAGAACATCAACACGCGTAAGGTACTGGGAGAAGGTCGCGGTTCTTTAATCGTGCGCCAGCTGCTGCATGCTGGGCTTATCGCGCTCGTCGCGTTTGCGATTGCCTGCCTCATCATGCACGTGGTTGCAGGGACGTCCTGGGCGTCGTATGTGTCTGACAGCCTGGCGCTGAAGGATAACATCGGCATCTTGGCGCTTATGTTTGTGGTGGCTTTGGTATCAGCCGTAGTCGCCGGCATAGCCCCGGCACTGTATTCCACTTCCCAGCCTGCCGCACTGGTCCTGAAAGGCTCTTATGGAACCAGCGTGAAGGGAAAGGCCCTTCGCAACATGCTTGTAGGGCTTCAGTTTGTGCTGTCGTTCCTTTTCATCCTAATGGCCCTGTTCGTGGGCGTTCAGACCAAGTATATGATGGGAAAGGAGATGGGGTTCGATGAAGCCCGCGTCCTTCAGACCTGGTGCGGTTATCCGGCCGGGAACCAGAAAGACGCCCTGAGGAGCCATCTGCTTCAGAATCCTTCGATTGAAGCCGTGACTTTTGCTGACAGTCCGATTGTTTCCGATGGGAAGATGGGTTGGAGCCGTCCCGGAGATGACGGTAATCAGGTATTCATGGAAGTCCTGCCCGTGGATGATAATTTCGTGCAGTTCTTCGGGCTGCAGATTGTGGAAGGCCGTGACTTCCGTGAGTCTGACAACCAGAATGAGACCGGCAGCATAATTCCCAATGAGACCTTCATGCAGATGTTTCCACAGTTTCACGTTGGAAGCCTGATGGGCGGCCACGTGGCTAACTGCGAGATTGTCGGTGTGGTGAAAGACTTTAATTTCAAGAGCCTGCAACACGCCATGGGCCCGCTGGTGCTCTATAACTGGGGTAAGCAAGGATGGCGGTCTTTCAGAACGATGTACGTGCGGACTGTCCCCGGGGCCGATTTCAAGGATGTTTCAGATTATATCAAGGATGCTATCTGCAAGTTCGACCCCAGACGGGAACCCCATATGATAACCGTCAGTCATCTGGACAAATGGATTGAGGATATGTACCAGAGCGAGCAGTCGCTCGGGAAACTCATCACCATCGCCTCCTTTGTGGCCCTGCTGATCGCCATCATCGGAATCATCGGCCTGGTGTTCTTCGAGACGCAGTTCCTGAGGAAAGAGATTGCCGTGCGGCGTGTGAATGGCGCCACAGTGGGCAGTATCCTGAAGATGATCCATAAAAAATACCTGATCATGGCGGGCGTGAGCTTTTTCTTGGCCGCTCCAATAGCCTACTGGCTGATGACAGCCTGGCGCAAAGGCTTCGCCTACCAGGCGCCCGTACCGGTGTGGATCTTCCTTGCGGCGCTCCTCGCAGTCGCTGCCATCACCCTGGCTGTCGTCACGCTCCAGAGCTGGCGGGCGGCCAATGCCAATCCTGTAGAATCGTTAAAGAATGAATAAATAATTAAATAACAACTCATTATGATTAAAGTTTCCAATCTTTGCAAAGTCTTCCGCACGGAAGAAATCGAGACCACTGCCCTCAATGGCGTATCGTTCGAAATCAAGGACGGCGAGTTCGTCGCCATCATGGGGCCTTCGGGCTGCGGCAAGTCCACGCTGCTCAACATCCTTGGCCTGCTGGACAACCCGACCAGCGGCTCCTACGAGCTCCTCGGCACCGAGGTGGGCGGCCTGAAGGAGAAGGAGCGCACCAAGTTCCGCAAGGGCAACATCGGCTTCGTGTTCCAGAGCTTCAACCTGATCGATGAACTCAATGTGTATGAGAACATTGAGCTGCCGCTGCGCTACCTGAACATCAGCGCCGCCGAGCGAAAGGCCAAAGTGACCGAGATTATGAAGCGCATGGCCATCAGTCACCGCGCCCAGCACTTCCCACAGCAGCTCTCCGGAGGCCAGCAGCAGCGCGTCGCCATCGCTCGTGCCGTGGTGGCTGGACCGAAACTGATCCTGGCCGATGAGCCCACCGGTAACCTCGACTCCAAGAACGGCAAGGAAGTAATGGACCTACTGAAAGAACTGAATGCAGAGGGAACGACCATTGTGATGGTGACTCACTCCCAGAAGGATGCGGCACAGGCCCAGAGGACCATTGACCTGTTTGACGGTCAGATTGTGTCAGACGTGAAGAATGAACTTTAAGCTAATGAAGAAAAACTCAGATATTCTAATCAAGGTACTCTCCCTGGGCATCGGGTTGGCCGTGGGCATCGTGCTCATTGCCAAGGTGTTCTTTGAACTGAGTTATGACAGCTTTTACAAGGACATCGACCGGGTTTATACCATCAATACCTGGTATTCCCAACAGGGGGATGAGGGCGATTATGGCCAGGTGAGCGGCGCCGTGGCGGTAGGCTTCATGGAAGAGGTACCGGGCGTTGAAGCGGGCACCCGCACCACGTTTGTCTTCAACGGCGACAATTATCTGGATGAAGAGGGCAACAAGATCAAAGGTACTCTTGTCTGTGCCGATACCTGCTTCTTCCAGGTGTTCGACCGGCCGATCCTGGCTGGTAACCCGGTGAAGATCCTGGGCAAGTGGGGCGGCGTGATGGTGAGCCGGAGTTTCGCCGAAAAGTTGGGCGGCGTGCAGGAGGCCATCGGAAAGCAGGTCTGCAACGAGGACATGCCAGGGCTGAAACTGCCGATCGAGGGTGTCTTCGAGGACTTTCCGAAGAACGGCAGCCTGGATTATGACATCCTGCTCTCGATGGAGACCTACGGCAAGCAGAGCACGGATAACTGGCTGGGCAATGACCGTTACAAGGGCTATGTAAAGCTGATGCCGGGTGTTGACCCGAACACGCTGTCGGATGCCATCCGCAAGATGCAGGAGGCGCACCAGCCGCTGGCTCAGATAGAGGCCCAGGGCACCAGCCTGAAATATTACCTGAAACCCTTCAGCACGCTGCATACTTCCGATCCGGAGGTAAAGTCGCAGGTGATCCTGCTGTCCATCGTGGCGGCCCTGCTCATCCTGATCTCCCTGCTGAATTACATCCTGATCGTCATCTCTTCGATGGTGAAGCGCTCCAAGGAAGTGGGCGTGCGCAAATGCTACGGCGCTGAGGGTAAGCACATTTACGGAATGCTGACGAAGGAAGCGCTGCTGCATATCATCCTCTCGCTGGCCCTTGCAGCCGTTATTATCTTCGCGGGCCGAAGCATCGTGGAGAACCTGCTGGGCGTTCCGTTCCAGACGCTGCTGGTCCCGCAGAGTATTGTGGCCGTTGCCGCCGTGCTGGTGTTCGTGCTCATCATTTCCATCGTGGTACCGGCAGAACTGTACCAGCGGATTCCGGTCGATGCCGCCCTGAAGAACTATACGGAGAACTCCCGCAACTGGAAACTGGGTCTTCTGGGCGTGCAGGTACTCATCAACGTATTCCTGGTGGTGATGATGCTTATCATCGGCCGGCAGTACCAGAAGGTGTCCCATGCCGATACGGGCTATGACTACAAGAACCTGTACTACTTCGATATGTTCGACGGGGACCGCCAGGCCTTGTCGCGGGCTTTCCATACCTTGCAAGGACTTCCGGAGGTCAGGGGTGTTGCGGCGAGCTACGGTCTGCCCTATCTGGGTTCCAGCGGTGACAATATCTCTCTTCCGGACGACGACCGGGAACTGTTCAACATTGCCGACCAATATGAATGCTCCGACGGTTTCTACGACCTGATGGGTATCGAGTTCCTGGAAGGCCGTGCGCCCCGGGATTCTTCTGAAATTGTTGTGGATGAGAAGTTTGTGACCAAGATGGCGGAATTTACGGACTGGCGTGACGGCGCCGTGGGCAAGCAAGTCTTCATTACTGGCCACGAGCGTTCCAGCGAACAGGAGCGTAGTTATTTCACCATCTCCGGCGTGTACAAGAGCTACCTCATCGGCAACCTGACCGGTGTGGATCCGCGTCCCAGCGCCCTATTCTACGGCGAGATTGGTTCGATGTCTTCGTGGATGCCGCATATCCTGTTCAATGTGCGTCCAGAAGCGCTGGAGAATGTGCGCGGAGCTTTGAACGAGGCGCTGCCTGATAAGGAAATCAACATCGTTTCTTACGAGGAAGAGATGCGTGCCGCCTATGCCGACAGTAAGAAGATGCGCAATACGATGGCGCTGGGTGCCGTATTCTCCCTGCTGATTGCCCTGCTGGGCCTCATCGGCTTCATCAAGGATGAAAGCCTCCGCCGCAGCAAGGAAATGGCCGTGCGCAAAATCAACGGTGCAACCACCAGAGACATTCTGGGCGTATTTGCCACCGACATCATGAAACTCTCAGGAGTGATGGTCGTCCTCGCCTGCATCGGCGCTTTCTTTGTGGCCCACAGGTGGCTGGAGCAGTTTGCGGAGAAAGTGTCCCTGAATCCACTTTATTTCATCGGCGGTGCGCTGCTTGTACTGGCCATCGTACTATGCGTTGTGGTGCTGAACTGCCTCCGCATCGCCCGGGCTAATCCGGTGGAATCGTTAAAGAACGAGTAGTATGAAAAGTTACCTGAAGTTCCTTTCCCGCAATAAACTCTACACCGCCATTGAGGCGGTGGGGCTGGCCGTGAGCCTGGCGTTTGTGATTCTGATTGGTTCCTACGTGGTGCAGCAGTATGAGGTGGCGCATGAGTCACCGCAGTGGAATCGCACCTTTGTGCTGGGGACCAATGAGTTCCTTGGATTGACCTATTGGGACAAGGAGGAACTGGAGATGAACATCCCGGAGGTCCATGCGGCGACCCGCGTGGCCATGCTGTGGCAGCCGCTTATCCGCGAAGGCAATGAGCTGCTCCAGTGCGCCGGCATGGAGGCCGATGCCGACTTTTTCAAGGTGTTTCCAGAATATCGTCTGGTAGAAGGAAGTGCGGAAGATTTTGTCGGGAAGGAGGATATCCTCATCAGTGAATCCCTGGCGAGGAAGCTTTCCGTGGAGGGTGATAACCTCATTGGGAAGGTCATCAAAGTGGACGACTCCGACCGCACCATCAAAGGCGTTTTTGCCGATTTTGACGGGACCTACTTCATGCCCTACGACATCATTACGCACATTTCGGGAACTTGGGCCGCCGAGCAGGAGCGGAACTTCGGCAGCATCGGCAACTACACCACCTGGTTCCGCGTACGCGAAGATGCGGACCCTAACGATGTGAGGGCAAAAGTGAAAGCACTGCTACACAAGAACTATGACCCTGTCTGGAGCGCGGACAAGGTGAACGCGTGGAAAGCGTACCGCATGGACGAGGCCTTCTTTGCCACAGGAAACAGCAATGGGCTCACCCGACAGGGCAACGCCCAGATGCTCAGGCTCCTGACGGTGGTTGTTCTGCTGCTCCTCTTATCGGCCATCTTCAATTATGTGAACCTGAGCCTCGCGCTTACAGGCAAACGGGCCAAGGAAATGGCCACCCGGAGGCTTCTGGGGGCCGACAAGACCGGCATCCTGTGGAAGTACATCGGCGAATCCGTCGCCTTCACCGCCGTCTGCTTTGCCGCGGCGCTGCTGTTGGCCGATCTTCTGGTCCCTATGATGAACAGCCTGGTTTCCACCAGCGACCCGGACGAGTTGATGCTGGGCATGGGAGACACCAGCGTAAGGCTGTCCTTTATGATGACGCCGGGGTATATCGTAGCATATATTGCGGGCATTCTGCTGCTGGGCACCCTCTGCGGCCTTCTTCCGGCCGTCGTTGCCTCGCGCTACGAGCCCATCGACGTTATTAAAGGCACGCTCCGGCGCCGCAACAAGATGGTCCTGAGCAAGGTGTTCATTGTGGTGCAGAACGTCCTGTCGGTGTTCCTGATAGCCCTGGCGCTCACGATGGAAGTGCAGATGCGCCACATGCTCACCCGGCCTATGCACGCCGCTACGGAGAATCTCTATTACATCGAGTACTCCGCTCAGAACTATGATGCGATGAAGCTCTTCAAGGACAAGGTGGAGCAGCTGCCCTTTGTGACAAAGGCGGGTGTGGGGCGCGGTATCCCAGGGCTCATCAATATGACGATGGGTATCAAGGTGGACGAGGAGCATCACGTAGATATGCCTGTCATTCTTTGTGACTCCACCTATTTCAAACTGCTGGGACTGGAGGTGGAAGAAGATTTCGGCCATCCGCTCACGCATTCGCTCTGGATGAGCCGCAGTGCGTTCAATTCCGCTGCGGTATCGGATACGTCCACCGTATTTCCCCGGAGAATCAACATGAACGGTGCCCAGCCGGAGTTCATTGGCGGCGTGGTGACGGATTTTCCCACCCGGCCAGCCTCCGAGAGCAGTCAGAATCCGAATGGCGGCGTCATCGTGACCCGGGCCGAAGAACTCAGGTATTCCAACTGCATGCTCATCGGCACTACAGGAGAGGACGAATCTTACGAAAAAGCCATCCGGCAGGCATACAGGGAATATCGGCTGGAGACCTCCGGCGTGGAGGAACCCGCCTGGCGGTACGGCTTCGTGCGTGACATCAACACGAAAATGCTGGCCCCTGTGCGGAGGACCCTGCGGCTGGTGGAACTCTTTGCGGTTCTGGCAGTGTTAATTTCACTCCTGGGTCTCCTGGCGATGAGCACGTATTTTGCCGATGAGAACACCAAACAGATTGCCGTGAGGAAGGTTTTTGGCTCTGATGTAACGCACGAGACATGGAGGAACGTCCGTAGCTATATGGTTTTGACCGGCATTGCCTGCGCCATCGGTATCCCGCTGGCCGTCTGGGCCGCAAGGGTGTATCTGGAGCGGTTTGCGTACCGTGTTGAGAACTACGGCTGGGTCTTTGTGGTGGCGGTCATCATTTCACTGGCCATCGCCTTTGGTACCGTGCTATGGCAGACATTGAAGGCGGCAAAGACCAATCCGGCGATAGAGTTGAAGAAGGAGTAAAAGATTATGATACCAAAGAATCTCAAAAGCCTCATCCGCCGCTATCCGGTGGCAGTTATCCTGAGTGGCCACCGGCATCATTGCCGGCATCTGGCCGGGAATCTATTCGACATCGGGCCAACCAGCTATGATCCTGCGGGGCAACGGTGGGGCAATAAAAAACTCCTACAGCCGCACCACCTGGAGAGGGTTGATATCCCGCGAGTTACATAATCTCTGTTCTCTTAACGAATTGCCAAAAATGTGATTTCTTTTGTATATTCATTTCCGAAAATGTGATTATATTCTTATATTTGCTGTCGAAAATGTGATTTACAATGCAATTGCTTAAAAGAAAAATAGACGGATTCCTGGCTCAGTGGAAGCAGAATCCGGAAAGGAAACCTCTCATCGTCAAGGGCGCGAGACAGATTGGGAAGACGGAATCGATTCGCGCATTTGGCAAAAAGAACTATGAATCTGTCATAGAAATCAACTTTGTCCTTCAGAAAAAATTTCGTACCATCTTCGACAGTGGTTACGAAGTCGATGCCATTATTAAAAACATCTCACTATTAGAACCTTCCTGGAAGTTTATTCCTAATAAGACTCTTATCTTTTTCGACGAATTGCAGAAATGTCCTGATTGTGCCACGTCTCTGAAGTCATTCAATGAAGATCGGCGCTACGACGTGATCTGTTCTGGCTCGCTGATGGGAATCTATTATGAGGAAATTGAGTCAAACGCTGTGGGAAACAAAGAGGATTTCGAGATGCACTCGATGGACTTTGAGGAGTTTCTTTGGGCAAGAGGGTTTGCTGAATCACAAGTTGAGGACCTCTATACTCATATGGCAAGCCTTACGCCCTTCTCGGAACTGGAACTTTCCACCTATATGGATGTTTTCCGGGACTATATGACCATCGGTGGCATGCCGGAGGTCGTAAAAATGTATATTGATAATGGCCACTTTGGGGGGACATTGGAATTACTCCGTCAGCTCCTGTTGGACTACGAGGAAGATATTACAAAATACGCCAGCCAAACTGACAAATCCAAGGTCCTGGCTGTATACAACCATATCTCGACCTTCCTGGCTAAGACCAGTAAAAAGTACCAGATCACCAAGATTGCCAGAGGGGCAAGGAACCGCGAATACATCGGCGCCGTGGAATGGCTTGAAAAGGCAGGTGTTGTCAATATATGCTATTGTCTGAACGATCCGGAGCTGCCGCTGAAGGGGAACTATGACACCGATACATACAAAATATACTATCACGATACCGGCCTGTTAATCGCATCTCTGGATGAAGAAGCACAGGAGGACTTGAGGGCTAACAAAAATTTCGGGACTTACAAGGGTGCAATTTATGAAAACATAGTGGGAGAAATGCTCCGTAAATCCGGCTACGACAAGTTGTATTACTACAAAAGCGACAGTCCGGCCCTGGAGATGGATTTCTTTGTTCGCGATGCGCAAAACTTAATTCCCGTAGAAGTTAAATCCAAGGATGGAGCCACTGCATCTCTTAATCACCTGATAGACTGGCCTTCATTTCCGGACATTTCCTATGGAGTCAAGTTCGGATACAAGAATATTGGCTGGGGAGGTAAGTTCTACACCTTCCCTTACTTCCTTGCTTTCCTCTTGAAACGCTTTTTAAAAGAGGCCGGACATCCTGTGCAATAGATTTCATTGGGACAATTTTGGGACAATTTTTCTTGTGACTCCTACAGACATTCTAATACCAAATAGCAGATTCTGAGAGTTTTGCGTTTCATACACAAAAGGATTTTACCGTTTTATTTTGCTGGAATTAATGTTTTTGCTATATTTGCAGCACAATAAGACGCATAAATGTATGAAGACAATCATCGGTCGAGACAAAGAAATACAGGAGCTTAACGACCTCTTTCTTAGTAATAAAGCCCAATTGGTAGCAGTATATGGAAGGAGGCGAGTCGGAAAAACATTCCTTGTTGACGAGGCCTTGAAAGGGCTTATTACATTCCGGCATGCAGGATTATCTCCTGTAGATGAGCACGGCAATGCCAATATGTTGTCAGACCAACTTCAGCATTTTTACCAGTCATTGTTGCTGCATGGAATGAAAAAAAGCCATCGGCCAGCATCCTGGCTCGAAGCCTTCTTCATGCTGGAACAGTGGCTTCAGAGCATTGATAACGGAACCCGTCAAGTCATTTTTTTGGATGAACTCCCGTGGCTGGATACTCCCAGATCCAAATTCATAACTGCCTTCGAGGGATTCTGGAACACGTGGGCCTGCCACAGGGACAATATAATGGTTGTTGTTTGCGGGAGCGCCACTTCCTGGATTCAAGATAACTTGATCAACAATCACGGGGGACTTTATGGGCGTGTTACGCGCGAAATCAAACTCTCCCCATTTACGTTAAGAGAATGCGAGTTGTTTTTCAAAAACAACGGTGTGCATTTATCCCGCTATGATATCGTACAAAGCAATATGGTCTTTGGCGGCATCCCTTACTATCTGCAGTATTTTACAAAAGGTTACAGTCTTGCTCAAAACATTGATAGTATATTCTTTTCCAACGAGCGTGTACTTGGTGGAGAGTATGACCGCCTGTTCTCGTCCGTATTCAGCAATCCTGAAGAGATGAAAAAGATTGTCGAACTTCTTGCCGGACGCAGATGTGGTTACTCCAGAAAAGATATTATTGACAAAACGAAACTGGGCGATAATGGACTGCTCTCGAAAATGTTGAATGCTCTCGTCGCCAGCGATTTTGTAATGAGATATGTGCCTTTCGGTCAGTCAAAGAGAGATGAGCATTATAAATTGATTGATCCGTTTTGTGTGTTCTATCTGAAATACGTCAAGGGGCATAGCCGTTTGGAAAATGATTTTTGGTTGACGAACGTCACCTCGCAGAGCATCAGCAGTTGGCGCGGTTTTGCTTTCGAAGAAGTGTGCTTTCGGCACGTTGACAAGATAAAAAAGGCCCTTGGTATTTCCGGCGTGTCATCCAATCAATCCAGCTGGCTCCTCAAAGGTGACGATGAAGTGGAAGGAAGCCAGATAGACCTTATTATTGAACGTCAGGATAACATCGTCAATCTGTGTGAAATGAAGTTCTATAATGACGAGTACACCGTTACCAAGTCATACGACCGCGTTCTGGTCGCCAGGTACAATAGGCTTGATACCATGATTCCTAAACGGAGTACAATCAATCCAGTCCTTGTAACTACCTTTGGTTTGGTCTACAACGAATACTCCGGGACGTTCCAAAATGTAATAACGCTGGACGACCTTTTTGACTGATTCCACTTTTCGTTCAATTTAAGTTATAATCTGCGGAATTTGCAAATAAAATGCAGATTCCGCAGATTATATTGAACCTTAAACCGAACCATTATTACAAATTTCTTTTTCTTTTTGCAAAGTTAATTTGTCATTATGAAAAATATACTTATCTTTGCATTCAGAAAACAAAACTTATTCCCGCCATGAATAACAAAAGCATCCTCATGCCGCATACCTGCCAAAAGATAGGCTGGTGCTTCTTGATTATCTTCGTTATCCTGGAGCTCGCAAAAGCGCTATTCGTACACAACATTGATGTGGCCTGGTATTTCGCAAAGGCATCTCACGCCACCTTTATCATTTCTATCTTCCTCATTTGCCTGTCGAAGGAGAAGGTGGAAGATGAAATGATTTCCGGCTTTCGTCTGAAGTCCATCGGTGTTGCGGCTTATGTCTTTTTTGTCCTTTTCCTGATTCTGAGTTTGTTCCTGGAACTGAGACTCGCAACCCTTTTTCCGAGCATCCCGGAAGATCTTGAACTCTACATGAGCGAAGCCTTCTTGATTTTCCTTCCTCTTCTCCTCTTTATCTTGTATTTCGGGATATTCAAATGGATGCTCTGGAAATCCAAAAAGCAGCAGGCCTTATGAAGAACACAGTCAGAGTAGAGAGAGCCATCAAGGATATCACCCAGCAGCAGCTGGCCGATGCCATTGGCGTGAGCCGGAACACCATCAATTCCATCGAGTCCGGGAAGTACGTTCCGTCAACTGTCCTTGCCCTCAAAATAGCACGATATTTTGACAAGTCCACTGATTCAATCTTTCAATTAGACGAGAACGATTGAACCGTTCGTTGTGCAAACGTTGTGCAATTTACAAGAAAAACCCCATTAGAACGCTGTCTAATGGGGTTTTCGTGTGACTCCTACAGGACTCAAACCTGTAACCTTTTGATCCGTAGTCAAATGCTCTATTCAATTGAGCTAAGGAGCCGTTTGGCCTTGCGACCTTATTCTTTTTCTGCAGTGTAGACCTTTTCCTTTATGCGGGCCTTCTTGCCGGTGAGATCACGGAGGTAGAAGATGCGTGCGCGGCGGACCTTACCAACCTTGTTGACCTCGATGCTGTCAATGAACGGGGACTGGTAGGGGAAAATCCTTTCAACACCTACACCGCTGGATACCTTGCGGACAGTGAAAGTCCTGGTGAAGGGATCCATACCCTTTATCTGGATAACTACTCCACGAAACTTCTGGAGTCTCTCTTTATCACCTTCCTTGATTCTGTAGGTCACGGTGATTGTGTCACCGGCCTTGAACTCCGGATAGGAGGCAACTTTCTCATTCTGGAAAGCCTGCTCTGCAATTTTAATCAAATCCATAGTACTAATTCTTCTTAAGTGCAACTTTGCGGTTTGGCTCCTGCAAGAGGTTGCTGTAAATTTTGGGACTGCAAAGATACAAACTTTTCCGGAAGTTCCAAAAGTTTTCCGAAGAATTTAGTAAATATTTTTTACCTTGTCGAAGGTGGCCTTGTCTTCACGCGTGAGATCCGGTGTGAAACTGGAACTGCCGCGCATGCTTTCAAGAGCATCCTTTTCGCTTCTGGAGAGCTTGTGGGGCACCCAGACCTGGAATTTCACGTACATATCCCCGGTACCGCCACGGCCATAGCCTTGAACACTGGGAAGGCCCTTGCCACGAAGCTTTACTACGGTGCCGGACTGGGTTCCCGGTTCTACCTTTACCTTATAACTGCCGTCAAGACAAGGGACAGATATTTCACAGCCAAGCATGGCATCCAGAACGGAAATAATGCGTGTATAGAAGAGATTGTTGCCGTCACGCTGCAGCTGAGGGTGGGCTATCTCGTTTATCACAACCAGAAGGTCTCCGTTCTGACCGCCGTGGGGAGCGCTGTGACCCTCCCCTCTTACGGTTATCTGCATGCCGTCCTCTACTCCTGCAGGGATGGTTACACGAACGGTTTCACGGCGCCTTTCAAGGCCGGTTCCATTACACCGGCGGCAGGGATTGGAGATAATCTTTCCTTCTCCGCCGCACTGGGGACAGGTAGTGATTGTGTAACCTACGCCAAAGATTCCTCTGGTCTGCTGCCTTACACTGCCCTGGCCGCCGCAGGTGGGGCATGTCTTGATGTCAGAATCACTCTTGGCACCCTTGCCGCCGCAGTCCGGGCAGGGACGAGCGCGCTCAATGGAAACTTCCTTTACACAGCCGTTTGCAATCTCTTCCAGGGTGAGTTTTACGCTGGTACGGATGTCACGGCCGCGGACTACGCGGGTTCCGGAATCCGATCCTCCTCCAAAACCGCCAAAGTTGAAACCGCCGCCTCCGAAATCGAACCCGAAACTGCCGCCGAAGATGTTGCGGAGGAAGTCGTTGATGTCCATGCCGCCGAAGTCGAACCCTCCGGCGCCGCCACCCATCTGCTCTGCTGCAAATCCAAACTGGTCGTACTTTGCCCGTTTGTCTGGGTCTGACAGGATGGAATATGCTTCCGCAGCCTCTTTGAAGTTCTCCTCCGCAGTCTTTTTCTCTGCGTCCGTTCCGTTTACCCAGCGGTCCGGATGCCACTTCAGGGCAAGTTTGCGGTAGGCCGATTTTATCTCTTCCGCCGACGCCTTTTTGTCAACGCCCAGGACCTCGTAGTAATCTCTTTTGTTTGCCATATTCTTATGCTCCTACAACGACCTTGGCATACCTGAGGACCTTTCCAGCCAGGGTATAACCCGTTTGGACCACGTCTATCACCTTTCCCTTGAGGTCTTCCGACGGAGCCGGGAAGGTGGTTACGGCCTCATGGAGTTCTGTATCGAATTCGGCGCCCTTGGCCTCGATTTTCTCGAGGCCTTTGGTCTTGAGGTACGCCGTTAATTTACCGAAAATCATTTCCGTGCCTTCCTTGGCGGCGGAGCTGTCCTGGCTCTTTTCCAGGGCGGCCAGGGCTATCTCACAGTCGTCCAGAATGGGGAGAAGGCCTTTTATGGTGTCTGCCGATGCGCTGCCCACAAGGGCCAGCTTCTCTTCTGCCGTGCGGCGGCGGAAAGTGTCGAACTCTGCCATGAGGCGGAGGTAATCGGCCTTGGAGTCCGATGCCTGCTTCTGAGCCTCCTCAAGTTTCTGGGATGCTTCTTCAAGCTGATTGTTAAGACCTTCCACGCGCGCCTCCAGCGCTGCCATCTTCTTGCCTTCCGGCACCTGTGTATTCTTTTTTTCTGCCATAATCAATAAAATTCGCCGCAAAGATAGCAAAATATCTGCCAATGCGGATACTCTGCCATTATGTCAGTCTGCGCGCGCGGGACTACCGGGTCCAGAAGGTCCCATTTCTCTGCTCTGAGTTTTCCCTGCTCGAACAGGGTCATGAGGCGGTTTTCATATGCCCTCTGCTTTTTGGGCGGCATTGAGTCAATATAATCACGGACGTCCATATCTGCCTTTGCGGCATTGCATTGGGGGCATGCGCATACCTTGTTGGAGAAGTCTCCGCTCCCCCCTTTTGACCGCGGGACGATGTGGTCCGTTTCCATGGTTTCTACTGTAAGCGGATGGCCGCAGTAAATGCAGCAGCCTGCGCTCTCCTGGAGCAGGCGTTCACGGGTGTTGTTCTGTCGTTTCATAGTTCTTGGGTTTTATAAGTTTTCTGCAAAGGACGCACTCCAGCCCCACATTCCCCAATTTTGGATAGCCTCTCCAATATTTGGTAATCCGGAAAATATTATTAGGACACATGGCCATCAACACTTCTACATCTTCCTCAACCGCCACGCCATCCTCAAAAACAGGCCAAAAACAAGGACGGCCCCCGTATTTTGTGGGGGTCGTCCTTAAAAAACGCCTTAAAACGAGGACGGGTGCTATAAAACTATGTTGCTGTTTACTGCTTCAAGGACTTTGGCTTCAAGGGCCAGGGCTTCGGCAACGATGGCATCGGCACGGGCAAGGAGAGGCTGGGCGGGGGCTTTGTCCTGGAGGCCGGCGCAGTTGATGCGGACGTTGAGGCGGGCGCCTTTGATGCCGGCAACGGCTGCAAGGGCGGCTACACCGGCGTCAGATGCACTGGCAGGATTGCCCTTGAGGGCCATCTCAAGCGCCAGCGGAAGTGCCTTGAGGGAGGTTTCCATAGTCTCCAGCGGCACTGAAGCTGCGTACAATGTAGCTTCTTCCATGGCTTTTTCACGGGCGGCCTTTTCTTCCGGAGTGCCCTTGGGCATGGAGAAGACGTCCATTATGCGGTTGAAGGCGGCTGTGTCCTCGTCAATAAGCTGCAGGAGGCGGTCCACCAGGGCCTGGCCCTTTTCTGCAATGTCGCTGAACTCTTTCCATCTGTCGTCCCAGCCGCGTTTGTGGGCACTGAGGTTTGCGACCATGGTGGCCAGGGCCGCTGCCGCCGCACCCATTGCTGCCGATATTGAACCGCCGCCGGGAGCTGCGGATTCTGATGCCGTTTCACGAATGAAATCCTCGAGAGACATATCCACAAGGCCTTTCTTTTCATCGGCAATGAGATACTCGATGACTTTTTCCTTGGGGTTGAAGGGTTTGAGGTCGTCCAGGGACATGCTCTTGACGGCAATATTTATGATTTCCTCCTCGCTTATGCCAAGGGAGCGCTGCTGTTTTTCAAGGTAAAACTTGCCGGCTTCCGTAAGGACCTTCTTTGGAACCAGGCCCACAATTTCTGCACCTGTAACGCGGAGGCCCCTGGCAGTGGCGGCGCGGGAGACCTCTTCAAAGGCCGCGTGAAGGGGTGTGGTGTCTATGTCCGTGATGTTCATGGAGACCTGGGCAATGCCATACTCGTCTATGTACCAGCCAATTGCCTTGCAGCCCTTGAGGGTGCCGGGAATCCATATCTGGTTGCCGTTAGCATCCTTGAGAAGCTTGCCGGTGAGGGAACCGCCTTCGCGGGCCTTGCGGCCTTTTTCACGGACGTCGAAGGCAACGGCCATGGCGCGACGTGTGCTGGTGGTGTTGAGGTTGAAATTGACTGCCACCAGAAAATTGCGGGCTCCCACGTTGGTTGCCCCAGCTTTGGCCGCCACTTCGTTCCATGGGCCGCCGAAGTCCGGCTTCTTTGCGGAATCTTCCATTTTCTTGGGAAGGGCCTCATACTCGCCTTCGCGGCATACTGCAAGGTTCTTTCTTTCAGGAGTGAAGGCTGCGGCCTCGTAGCAGTAGCAGGGTATGCCCAGTTCTTTCCAGAGGCGCTCAGCAAGGCCGCGGGCAAGTTTTGCACACTCTTCCAGCGTTATGCCTGCAACCGGAATGAGAGGAAGCACGTCAGTGGCGCCGCTGCGGGGGTGTGCGCCATGGTGCAGCCTCATGTCTATGAGTTCCTGCGCCTTCTTCGCACCCTGGAACGCAGCCTCAAGCACAGGTTCCGGTGCGCCAACGAAAGTAACTACGGTTCTGTTAGTTGCCTCTCCCGGATCAACGTCCAGGACTTTTATTCCCTCTATACTTTTGATTGCCCTCACTATTGCGTCAATAACGGCCATGTCACGGCCCTCGCTATAATTGGGAACACATTCGATGATTGGTGTCATTGTTTTAGTTTTATTAGGATTCAAAGTTAGCGAAACTTTTGCAATCTCACAAAGAATTGCTATCTTTAAAGACTAAAAACTAAAACACCGATATGACCTTTCAAGAAGAGATTCTTGCCGGTATTCCGGCGATGCTGCCGGAAGCCAAACCCTATGATAAGGAAATAAACCATGCGCCTAAGCGCAAGGATATACTGAAGCCGGAGGAGAAAGTGCTGGCGCTGAAAAACGCCCTCAGATACTTCCCGGAGGCACTTCACGCACAGCTTGCACCTGAGTTTGCAAAGGAACTTGAAGATTACGGACGCATTTACATGTACCGCTACAGGCCTTCCTATAAGATATATGCAAGGCCAATTGACGAGTACCCTGCAAAGTCAAAGCAGGCCGCTGCCATTATGGCAATGATCCAGAACAATCTGGACGAAAGAGTGGCCCAGCACCCGCATGAACTCATAATATACGGCGGCAACGGAGCAATCTTCCAGAACTGGGCACAGTACCGCCTGGTGATGCAGTACCTTGCCACAATGACAGACGAGCAGACCCTAGTGATGTACTCCGGCCATCCGCTGGGCCTGTTCCCCAGCCACAAGGACGCTCCGCGCGTAATCGTGACCAACGGCATGGTAATACCCAATTACTCCAAGCCCGATGACTGGGAGCGCATGAACGCCATGGGCGTGAGCCAGTACGGCCAGATGACGGCCGGAAGTTACATGTACATTGGCCCCCAGGGCATTGTGCACGGCACCACGATAACCGTGATGAATGCCGCCCGCAAGCAGGGAGGCTCACCCGCCGGCAAGCTCTTCGTGACGGCCGGCCTTGGCGGAATGTCCGGCGCCCAGCCAAAGGCGGGAAACATTGCCGGAGTGGTGAGCGTGACGGCGGAAATCAATCCCAAGGCCGCACAGAAGCGCTTTGACCAGGGTTGGGTGGACGAGCTTCACACAGATCTCACGGAACTCATAGCCCGCATCCGCAAGGCAGTTGCCGCAAAAGAAGTGGTCTCCCTGGCATACGTCGGCAATGTGGTGGACCTCTGGGAGCGCCTTGCCGACGAGGATGTCCACGTAGACCTTGGCAGCGACCAGACCTCCCTCCACAACCCCTGGGCCGGCGGTTACTACCCCGTCGGATACAGCCTGGAGCAGTCCAAACAGATGATGGCCGATGACCCCGCCGCCTTCAAAGAGGCCGTCCAGGCATCCCTCCGCCGCCATGTCACCGCCATAAACCGCCTCACGGCCAAGGGAATGTACTTCTTCGACTATGGCAACGCCTTCCTCCTGGAAAGTTCCCGCGCCGGCGCAGATATTCTCAAGGCCGATGGCTCCTTCCGCTATCCCTCCTACGTCCAGGACATCATGGGGCCCATGTACTTCGACTACGGATTCGGCCCGTTCCGCTGGGTTTGCATGAGCGAAAAACCGGAAGACCTGGCAAAGAGCGACGCCCTGGCGGTAAAAGTTCTCTCGGAAATGGCTGCAGAGGCCCCCGCAGAGATAGCCGGCCAGATGAGGGACAACATCCACTGGATAGAAGAAGCCGGCAGAAACCACCTTGTAGTAGGCTCCCAGGCCAGAATCCTGTATGCGGACTGTGAAGGCCGCACCAAAATAGCACTCGCCTTCAATGAAGCAATCCGCAAAGGCGAAATCACTGCACCCATAGTCCTTGGCCGCGACCACCACGACGTCTCCGGCACGGACTCCCCCTTCCGCGAAACCTCCAACATCTACGACGGCTCCCGCTTCTGTGCCGATATGGCTGTCCAGAACGTAATCGGCGACGGCTTCCGCGGCGCCACATGGGTCTCAATCCACAACGGCGGCGGAGTTGGCTGGGGCGAAGTGATGAACGGTGGATTCGGTATGGTTATAGACGGCAGCGAAGATAGCGCACGCCACATCCGTGAAATGCTGTTCTGGGACGTCAACAACGGCATAGCGCGCCGTTCCTGGGCAAGGAACGAAGGCGCACGCTTCGCAATAGAACGTGAAATGGCCCGCACTCCCGGACTCAAGGTAACCCTCCCCAACCTTGCAGATGACTCACTTGTAAGAAAAGCATTACAAAAATGATACATCACATATCCAAAGAGCATCTCTCGCTGGAGAGAGTAAAGGAAATCATCGAAAATAAAATGACCCTGGAACTCTCCCCTGAGGCAGCCCAGGCCGTGATTAAGTGTAGAGAATACCTGGACAGGAAGATGGACGACATAGGCCGTCCGGTATATGGTATAACCACCGGGTTCGGGTCCCTCTATAATGTTACAATTCCGAAAGAGGACCTGTCGCAGCTCCAGCACAATCTTGTCATGTCCCACGCGTGCGGCGCAGGAGAAAAGGTACGTCCCGCCATTGTGAAGCTCATGCTTCTGATGAAGATCCAGTCCCTCTCCTACGGCCATTCCGGAGTTCAGCTTATCACACTGCAGAGGCTCATCGACATGTTCAATGACGATGTCCTCCCGGTTGTATACCAGCAAGGCTCCCTTGGCGCATCCGGAGACCTGGCGCCGCTGGCGCACATGTGCCTCCCGCTAATCGGCCTTGGAGAAGTCCTGTATAAAGGGGAAGTGCGTCCTTCCGCCGATGTGTGGAAGGAGAAGGGCTGGGAGCCCATCCGCCTTCAGTCCAAAGAGGGCCTGGCCCTTCTGAACGGAACGCAGTTCATGAGCGCACATGCCGTCTGGAGCATCCTCAAGAGCATGCGCCTGAGCCGCTGGGCAGACCTCATAGGCGCCCTTTCCCTGGACGCATACGACGGCAGGATTGAGCCGTTCCTTCCCCTCACCCATCAGCTGAGGCCCCATACAGGGCAGATTCTCACAGGAAAGAAGTTCGTGGAAATCCTGGAATGCAGCGAGCTTATAAATCGTCCCAAAGTGCATGTACAGGACCCTTACAGTTTTCGTTGCATACCGCAGGTCCACGGCGCCGTGAAGGACAACATCATGTACGTCAAATCCGTCCTTGAGAACGAAATCAACTCCGCCACGGACAACCCCAACATCTTCCCGGACGAGGACATGGTGATATCGGCCGGAAACTTCCACGGTGAACCAATCGCCATTCCTATGGACTCCCTGGCAATAGCCATGAGCGAGCTTGCAAGCATCTCAGAACGCAGGACTTTCCAGCTCATAGACGGCCTCAGAGGCCTTCCCAAGTACCTTGTGGCGGAACCCGGCCTTAACAGCGGCTTCATGATTCCGCAGTACACGGCCGCCTCTATCGTTTCCCAGAACAAGGGACTCTGCTGGCCTGCATCCTGCGACTCTATCCCCTCCTCTCAGGGCCAGGAAGACCACGTTTCCATGGGTTCCAACTCCGCCACAAAGCTTGTGAGAGTGGTGGACAACGTGGAAACTGTCCTTGCAATAGAACTCTTCAACGCCGCCCAGGCCCTTGAGTTCCGCCGCCCGGAAAAGACCTCTCCCAAGCTTGAGAAGATTGTTGAGGACTACCGCAAGGAAGTCCCCTTCCTCCATACGGACAGCTACATGCATCCCTACATAGAGAAATCCATTGAGTTCATCAGGAATGAGTCTTATCTATAATATAGGTATACTTGCCGGCATCCAGCCCAAGGGCGTTCTGCGCGTGGAAGGCCCTGCTCAGGGACAAACCGGCATCCTTGAAGATGCCTGGCTGCGGATTGAGGACGGCAGGGTTGCGGAATTCGGCCCCATGTCCGCATGCCCGGACCTCACATGTGAATGTGATTCACCTGATAACATAAATGCCGGAGGCGGCATGGTGATTCCGAGCTTCTGCGACAGCCATACCCATATTGTCTATGCCGGGAGCCGCGATGCAGAGTTCCTGGACAAGATAAACGGCCTCAGCTATGAGGAAATTGCCGCACGCGGCGGCGGAATTCTCAATTCCAGCGACCTTTTGAACCGTACACCTGAAGAAGAACTTTATATACAGTCCATGGCCCGCGTCCAGGAAATGATGGCAAAAGGTACCGTGGCCATGGAGATAAAGTCCGGCTACGGACTGTGTCCGGAAGGAGAAATGAAGATGCTGCGTGTCATTGACCGCATCCGCAAAACCATCCCTGCCGCCGTCAAGAGCACTTTCCTTGGCGCTCATGCGGTGGGACGCGGCTACAGCCATGAAGAATATGTTCAGGCCGTCATAGACATGATTCCGGAAGCGTCCAGGTATGCAGACTTCGTGGACGTTTTCTGTGACGATGGTTTCTTCACCGTAGAGGACACAGACCGCATCCTTTCGGCCGCAAAAGGCCTTATGGAGGCCAAGATCCACGCAAACGAACTTGCCGTAAGCGGCGGCGTGCAGGTGGGAGTAAAGCACGGAGCGCTTTCCGTAGACCACCTTGAGCGCACAACTGATGCTGAGATTGAGGTCCTTCGCGGAACCCGCACCATGCCAACAATGCTTCCCGGCTCTTCCTTCTTCCTTGGCCTCCCCTACGGACGGGCCAAGGATTACATCAAGGCCGGCCTTGGCGTTGCCCTTGCAAGTGATTATAATCCAGGGTCTTCACCTTGCGGAGACATGAGGTTCGTGATGGCCCAGGGCTGCATCAAGATGCGCCTCACCCCCGTGGAAGCCTTCAACGCAGTAACCCTGAACAGCGCCTATGCCATGGGGATAAGCAAGAACTACGGTTCAATAACCGTTGGAAAAAAGGCAGCACTGATACTCACGGAACCCGGATGGGACCTCACCAGGATGGCATATCAGTATCAGACACCATGCATCCGCAAAGTGGTAATGTAAAAAACCGCAAAAATGTTTGCTATTTCATAAAAAAGTAGTACCTTTGCGGTCCATTCTTCTGGATGTAGCGCAGTTGGTAGCGCACCTGGTTAGGGACCAGGAGGTCGCTGGTTCAAGTCCAGTCATCCAGACCACTGAAAATGAGGCACTTACGGAAACGTGGGTGCCTCAAATTTTTCTACTAGTCGCACTTTTGTCGCACTTTTTAAGCTATTTATAGGCTTAAAATTGTTTCACAAGCCTCCGAACAAGCATAAGATAACCCCTGATAAATGTCGTTTATCAGGGGTTGACAGATAACTAGTCGCACTATTAGTCGCACTTCCGGTCTATTGGCCGAGCGCTTTGTCATAGTTCGGACCTCCATTGTTCACCCACTCTTGGAGTTCACTGGTACGGAACATAAGTTTTGATCCGACCTTGATGGCACAAGGAATCTGTCCGCGTGAGTGCATTTGATACAGACTATTCTTGGAATACCCCGTTATCTCTGAGGCCTGTTCTATATTAACTCTCTCTGGATAATGACGTAGTTGCTGCTGCATCTTCCCTAAAGCGGACAAGACGGCCTCCTCAATCAGTTTATTCAGTTCAGGTCTTATAGACTCAAGGAACATCGATGCTATATTATCCATACCTTAGATATATTACAATGAAGGTGTTATTTTCATATTAGCACTGTAGCCCCTGGAGGCCTGCAGCATTTCATTCAGGTCTTTGTGGGCGCCGTAGAGGTCGGACATATCCAGGACATCCTTTCCCTTCATCATGTCCCGGATGCCCTGGTAGCAGCGTTCACCGGCATTGTCGTTGTCCAAGAAGCAGGTGGCACTGTCGTGCTGCCGGATATAGTCGGCGGCCCGCTGGAGGTTGTTTGTGGAGTTCAGGATGACCACGTCGCAGGTCGGGAGTTCGCTGGACTGCATCACCCGCCAGCTGAGGAAATCGAACATCCCTTCAAAGACAGCCACCTTCGCGGTGGACGGCTTGGCAGTGAACTTCCCTTCCTTATTGATAGTGGTAACGTCGGCCTTGTTGGTGCCCTTGAAGCCGTTCGGCCCTCGCAGGGCGTAAGCCCCAGCATTGTTGGGAATTCCCAACAGGGTGTAATGGAGATTCCTTGCAGGGTCGAAGATGATAATTTCCTTGAGATAGCGCCGGGCC
>Ga0129306_1000110_pt1 | contig 137727 bp, 105 predicted proteins | sample P827metagenome_FD_94438 | JGI IMG/M metagenome (GOLD analysis project Ga0129306, IMG submission 94438) | Capybara group fecal microbial communities from Wisconsin, USA - P827 metagenome | ecosystem: Host-associated > Mammals > Digestive system > Large intestine > Fecal | place: USA: Wisconsin...
CGGAAAAATGGATGAATGAACGAAAAATGAAGCAAAAACCAGAAAAATGAATACCTTTGCAGATGATCTCTAACTGTTCAACTTTCGATGGCAAAACTGTTCACTTTTCGGTGGCAATTTACAAGCGGAAGAAAGGCCGTGATCTTTTCGACCTGGCGTATGCCCTTCAGAATGCAGAAGTGAATCCTGAAGAGATTGTCCGATGCTATAAACGTTATATCGGTTTTGTGGTGGAAACACCGCCGACATACAAGCAGTTCGTGGCTAACATGGAGGAGAAACTGGCGGACCCGGAATTCACTGGGGACACAATACAATTGCTGAGACCTGGAATATCCTACGATCCGATTTTCGCATGGGAGATAGTTAGGGAAACGTTAGTCGAGTTGATTAAGTGATGTGCGTTTTTTTACACGCATCATTGTCGTGGTGTTGAATAATATTGGTTAATAATGTGTTTTAGTGAGTTATTTTATTATTAAATGCTATATTAATTATATCGAGATTATTGAGTATATTTGACTGTTGAGATAATTAGCATTCTGGAGAAAGATATTAACCGTATTAAGGTGGTTCTTGTGGAGAAAAGACGGACTAATAAGTGGTTGGCAGAGCAATTGGGTTGTGCGCCAACTACAGTGTCTTTCCCTGAAAAAAGTATTCTAAGACTTTTCCAAGTCTTAGAATACCCCTGAACGGGATAAGACCTGGGAAACAACAAAAAGCAGGGATAACGACGAAAGTCAACCTATACCAGTGATAATGTTAAACCAGAGTCAACTTCTTTCAGGAAGAGAATCGTTCTGAGTCAACCTAAATCCGGAAAACACAAAGTGTAAACCCATATTTACACTTTGTGTAAAGTCCTTTACAATATTTACACTCTCTATTATTTATTAAACAACTGTGTATTAACGCATTAACTCAATTGGCCCAGAGTTTGTTTTGTGATTGGACGTGATAGAGAATAGTGTAAAAAACAGTACGATGATTTTCAAGAGTCTAAAGAGTCTTATCCGCCGGTACCCGGTGGCAGTGGTATTGAACTTCACGGGGCTGGTGGCAGCGTTCATCGCCTTTGCTTTGATCTTCCTGCAAGCGGATTATGAGCTGTCGTTTGATAAGTGCCATCCAACGGCGGACCGGGTGTTCCGCGCCGACAAGAAGGGCGATGAATCGTTGTTCAGGAATATCCTCCCGAGAGGATTTGCCGATGATATCATCAGTTCATCGGCCCATATCGAGGCGGGATGTACGTTCATGCCTTTCATGGGAGAAATCTATTTTTCCGTGGCAGAGGACGGCAAGGCCCCTGCAGGCTACAAGCGGGACCTGATCTTCGTGTCGGAGAGGTTCATCGACGTATTCGGCATCAAGATGGTCGAAGGCGATTCCCATGCGCTGGAAGGACCGAATTCCGTAATTATTCCCCGGTCGCTGGCGGAGAACCTGTTCCCTGGAGAGCGGGCGATTGGCAAGCTGCTGAAGACAGATGCCAAGTATATGGAACTGCCCCGGGAAATCACGGTGACCGGTGTATATGAAGATTTCCCGACAAACACCCAGCTAGGAAATGACCTGTACCTGACCATCGGCGATGTCCAGAAAGGGAGTTACGGCGGAGCCAACTTCGTCTGCTATTTATTGCTGGACGATGCTGGGAATGCCGGAGCCGTGGCCGATGAGTTCAACGCCCATTTCGACTTTCCTCCGCAAGGAGACTGGCTTACGCCCATCGAGTTGGTGCCGCTGACCAGCATCTATTTCCGTAACGAGGGCAATGTCTATAAGAGCGGCAGCCGGTCGCAACTGCTTCTACTCATCGCGATTGCCATTCTGATTCTTGGCATCGGCTTGATCAACTTCACCAATTTCTACGTGGCACTGACGCCGCTGCGCATCCGGAGCGTGAACCTGCAGAAGATTCTGGGGTCTTCGACGCGGAGGTTGCGTACTTTAGTGGTGACGGAAGCCGTGATTTGGTGCATTTGCGCCTTTGCCGTGGCCGCCCTGCTGCTGGGACCGATTTCCGATGCGCTGCTGACCCGAGGCGTGCTGATGCAGGACTTTAGCTTCGGGAAGCATTGGGAGCTGCTGCTGTTCGTCGGAACCGTTGCCGTGGCCACCGGTATCATTGCTGGCATCTGGCCGGGCATTTATTCTACATCAGGCCAACCGGCGATGATCCTCAAGGGCAATTATGGGCTTTCGGCCTCCGGAAAGACGCTGCGGAGCGTGCTCGTGGGAGTCCAGTTCGTGATTTCTACGGCGCTGCTCATCTTCGTGCTCTTCGTCCAGCGGCAGAGCCGGTTCATGCAGGAGTATCCCTGCGGTTACAACAAGAACAACCTGGCGGTGGTGAATATCGGCGGCGAGAACGGCCGGGAGAAGGCAGACTGGCTGCGTGAGAGACTCTGTGCACTACCGGAGGTGAAGGACGTGGCCTACGCGAATGACCTCATTGGCGGGTCGGACACATATACCACGCAGGGCGCTGATTTCGGTGACGGCCAGGTATCGATGAGCATGATATACTGCAGCTGGAATCTGCCGCAGGTGCTGGGGCTGGAACTCCTCGAAGGAAGGGATTTCAATGAAGGAGAATTCGGCCCCATCCTGTTCACGCAGGATCTCAAGGCGCACGGCGCCGAGATGGAGGTATATGCCGATAAATTCGGTGACGGAGCGCCCATTGTGGGATTCATCAGGAACGTGAACATCACCTCCATGCGCAAGGCCGATTCTCCTGTGGCCTTCCAGGTGCATACCAAGAAAAGACACTCCATGCCGTTTGCTTATATCCGGCTGACGGAGGGTTCCGACCGCTTGGCGGCCGTGGAGAAAGTACAGGGTATTTTGAGGGACATGGACCCGACGATGCCGTTTGAGGTGCAGTTCTACGATGCCATCGGCAAGAACCTGTACAGCGGCGAGGAGCGCCTGCGGCTTGCCGTGTGGCTGTTCTCCCTGCTGGCGGTGCTGCTGTCGCTGGTGGGCATCTGGGGCCAGGTGCTGATGGACGTGCAGTACAAGCGGATGGAGATTTCCGTGAAGCGGGTGTTCGGGGCCGATATTGGCCAGATTACCGGCGAGGGCTTGCTGCTGTATCTGAGGACCGTGGCCATCTGTTATGTGATTGCGGCTCCTATCGGATGGCTTGTGGTGAAGTATTACCTGCAGCAGTTTGCGCACCGGGTGGGCTTTATGCCGTCAGTGTTCCTGCTGGCGCTGGTGATAGTAGGGATGCTCTGCGCTGCCGTGGTGCTGTATCACTATCTCAAGACCGCCAGGATGAATCCGGCGGAGACGCTGAAGAATGAATAAGTTGGCTTCTCATAAGCACGATTAAACATGAACACGTTTCCTGATGCCAGGCGTGGCCTGGAAAGGTTCAGCCTGGCGGAGGGAGAAAAAGTGAAGTTTCACAGGCAAGATTTCGCACATTTGTGCGTTTAATAATAAAACGCAAACAATGATGAAGATATTGAGAACTGTTCTTTGCGCGGCGCTGCTGGTGGCAGGGCTGTGCGGGTGTGAGAAGATTGATGTGAACAAGTTGGAAGGCACCTGGTCCGAGCAATATGACCCTACGGTCTTTGCGATGGATGGCTCTGTGGAGTACACCTTTGATGGGAACGGCCACTATCAGCGTCATGTTAATGTGCTGGGCGTAGGGTCCCACGACTTTAGTGGAACGTATGCCATCGACCTGATCGACAAGGGCACCATTACCATCAATCCGGCGATGTCTGACTTCAGCAATGTCACCTACAAGCTTGTGAAGTTGACATCCAAGGAAATGGAATGGCAAAAGGAGGGCACCACCTATTCTGTGGGCACCTGGGGCTCTGATTACCGGCATTTTGTGAGGGTGAAGTAGATCGCCTCGGAATGACAAAGAAACAAGAGAACAGTACACAGTTTTTACAATAATCACTGAGAGTATTTCTCAGAACTTCCGCTGCGCCATTTAACTCTTATTTATAAGGGACAGTTTGTAAAATGCTGTAAAATGGTGTAAAAATTTCCATTTTGGCGTAACGCCTCTGAAACCTTGAACCACACGTGGTTCAAATGTGGTTCAAAAACGATGGAAACAACCGTATAGTAAATAGGAATACCAGGAACAGAATGTCTAATCAATAAGTTGATTTTCAGACATTTTTACTTTTTGTAACCCATTTGGTGGAAGTTGTTACCAAAGGCTTATTTGCCGATGCAGTGCCGGGAAAAAATAGTATGAAGAATAGTCTCCGGGTCCAGGAGGGAAGTGCCCAGGATGGTGTTGACTGATGAGATAGCACTCCTCAGGTCTTCTGACAGTAATTCGGTGGGGATGCCTTGGTCAAGGGAGGAGCGGCAGCGGGTGAGGGAAGTGGAGGCTTCCTGCAGAGATTGGTAGTGACGGGCGTTGGTTACAAAGACGGAATCAGAGTTGGGAATAAGGTCTTTTTCGCACTCTACAAGTTGTTTTTTGAGCTCTTCAAGACCATTTCCACACTTCGCAGATAATTGAACGATATTGCACTTTATATCAGCGCAAGAAACATAATTGTTAAGTATAGTAACAAAATTGTTAATATCGTTTTGCGATAATATATCTGCTTTATTAAGAAGGAAAAACAGCTTCTGTGAAGAGGTGTCCACCTTCCCGGAAACAAGCTTGGTCTGGTCAAGGATATTGGCAGAAGGATCCAGCAGTGCAAGCACTATTTCTGCCTGCGAGAGTTTCTGAAAAGCACGGTCCATACCAATCCTTTCAATGGTATCGGACGATTCACGGATGCCGGCAGTATCAATGAAGCGGAACAGAATTCCGCCAAGGTTAAGGGTCTCTTCAATAGTGTCACGGGTGGTCCCGGCTATGTCAGAGACAATGGCTCTGTCTTCTCCCAGAAGTGAATTGAGGAGCGTACTCTTGCCGGCATTTGCAGCACCTACTATGGCAACCGGGACGCCGTTCTTAATCATATTGCCCTGCCTGAAAGAAGCGGCAAGACGATTGACATGCTCAATTGCCGTATCAAGAAGCTTTCCAAGGCGCCCACGGTCGGCGAATTCAACGTCCTCTTCGGAGAAGTCAAGTTCCAGTTCCAGCAGGGAAGCCGTGTCCAGAAGCTCTGCCCTAAGTCCAGCCAGTTCCTGTGAAAAACCGCCCTTAAGTTGGTTCATTGCCACCCTGTGCGAAGCTGAAGTAGTAGAGAATATAACATCTGCAACCGCTTCTGCCTGAGCGAGGTCCATTTTTCCATTAAGAAATGCACGGCGTGTGAATTCACCTGGCTCTGCAAAGCGTGCACCGGCGTCAATCAAAAGCCCCACAAGTTCACTGACAATGTATGACGATGCGTGTGTGGATATCTCAGCAGAGTCTTCGCCAGTATAGCTGTGAGGTGCCCGGAAAACTGACACAAGAACCTGGTCCAATACAGAACCTTCGGCAGAAAGTACTTCTCCATAGTGTATAGTATAAGCCGCTGCGTCAGAAACGTTTCCGCTCTTTAGCTTAACCACAGCATCAACTATTTTGAAGCAGTCCGTGCCGCTGACTCTTACAATGGAAATTGCTCCGGTCCCAGGAGTGGTGGCCGGAGCAACTATAGTTTCCATGTAAGTATTAGTCATACCTTGAGAACTTGGACATGTTGTCCAGAAGATCCTTGTTGGACTTGTACTCGTCCATGTGCTGCTGCATCCAGGTCATGGCCTCTACCGGGTTCATGTCTGCAAGGAGCTTGCGGAGAATCCAGATGCGGTTGTTTGAATATGCATCGTACAGCAGGTCGTCTCGACGCGTGCTGGAGAGGATGAGGTTGACGGCAGGGAAGATGCGCTTGTTGGAGAGGTTGCGGTCCAGCTGGAGCTCCATGTTGCCTGTGCCCTTGAATTCCTCGAAAATGACATCGTCCATCTTGGAACCGGTTTCAGTGAGGGCTGTGGCAAGGATTGTGAGGGAACCGCCGCCTTCTATATTACGAGCTGCGCCGAAGAAACGCTTGGGTTTCTGGAGGGCGTTGGCATCCACACCACCGGTGAGAACCTTTCCGGAGGCCGGCTGAACGGTATTGTACGCGCGGGCAAGACGGGTGATGGAGTCCAGGAGGATAACAACATCGTGGCCGCATTCAACCAGGCGGCGGGCCTTGTCAAGGACCATATTCGCAACCTTTACGTGGCGTTCCGCGGGCTCATCAAAGGTGGACGCAACAACTTCTGCCTTTACGCTGCGCTGCATGTCAGTGACCTCTTCCGGGCGCTCATCTATAAGGAGGACAATCTCATAAACCTCCGGGTGATTGTCTGCGATGGCGTTTGCAATGGCCTTGAGAAGCATGGTCTTACCGGTCTTAGGCTGTGCGACGATAAGGCCGCGCTGGCCTTTTCCGATTGGAGTGAACATGTCCACCACGCGGATGCTCATGTCCTTTTCATGCCCGTGACCAAGGAGGTTGAATTTCTCCGTAGGGAAGAGGGGGGTAAGAAAATCGAACGGAACCCTGTCACGTACGTATTCGGGGGTACGGCCGTTGATGAATTTGATCCTGACGAGAGGGAAGTACTTGTCTCCTTCCCTTGGAGGACGGATTTCGCCGGTAACTGTATCTCCGTTTTTGAGTGCATTCTGCTTTATCTGCTGCTGGGAGACGTAAATATCGTCCGGAGAGTTGAGATAGTTATAGTCCGATGAACGGAGGAAGCCGTAGCCGTCAGGCATAATCTCAAGCACTCCTGTGGCCTCTACGGAACCCTCGAATTCAATCTTGGGCTGGGGCTGGGGCTGAGGCTGTTTCTGCTGCTGAGCCTGCTGCTGATGCTTTTCCTTCTTTGAAGGCTGCTGCTGAGAGGCGGGAGCGGCTTTTTCTTCCTTTTCCGCATCGTCTTCTTTCAGGTCTTCGAAAAGGTCATGGATGAACTGTTTTTCATCCACTTCCGGTTTAGTCTCCGGCTTTGGAGCCTCTTCCGCCTGGGCCGGTTTTGGCTTGCGTCCGCGCTTTTTGGGAGCGTCCTGCTGCACCTGCTGGGGTGCAGGTGCTTCAGCCTTGTTTTCAGCGGGCTTTTCTGCCTTTTTCTCAGCCTTCTGCTTCTTTTCTGCGGGCTTTGCAGCCGGCTTTTCAGCAGGTTTCTCTACGGGCTTGTCTTCCGGCTTCTTTTCCTCTTTCTTGGGACGGCCGCGCTTTTTGGCAGGCTTTGGAGCCGGAGCGGGTTTCTGAGACTCCAGAAGTGCTTCCTGGTCAAGGATTGAATAACCCAGGCTGGCCTTGTCCATTTTCTTTGTTCCTTTGATACCGAGCGAATCTGCAAGATTCCTAAGCTCCTGCTCGCTCATATTGTTCAATTCAAATAAGCTGTGAGGCATAATGAAAGATATATTTCAAGTAAAGAAGGCTACCCGAACGGGTTTGCCGATGCAAAGATAGGAATAATAATCTACTTATGCAATAGACCTATCTTAACATATTATCCATGTAGGAATCAGATTTCTTGAACCTCAGGAGGTCCGCCAGTGCCGCTGCATTTGCGGCGATTCTGAAGCTGTAGGACTTGTACATTCCCATAGGAACCCATGACACAGCTATGTTGAAGCAGTGAAGGTCATAGGTTGCGCTTATCTGAGTGGTTGTAAAGCGCATGGCCATGACATCGAAGCCGGAGGTGGCCTGGATGTTCATCCTGGGTGTGAGCTTTATGTTGCCGCTCATGTTGAGCGTCTGGGTAAATTTCTTGTTCTCAAGCAGTTCCTTTGTGGTGCTCTGGTAAGAGTAACTCTTGGAGTAATTGAAGGAGTAACTGAAATTGACGGACCACGGGGCGTTGGGATTCATATAGTACAGATACCCTCCGGGGATGTATTCTCCGGTAATGGGATGATAGTATATGCGCTGGTAAGTATTGGCCGCACCGCTGCCGCCCCTTCCTCCTTCACCCTTGCTGCCGTCGTTTCCGTCTATGGAACCTTTTCCATTGATTGAGTACGATGCCGACAGGGAAGCGTTGGTAAGGCGGGCGGGAATGCCGGTGGCTATGATATTGTATTTGTTTATCTTCTTTCCCTTCTCGTCAATTGCGTACGGGTCGAAATTGAGGTTTCCGCTGAGGTTGATCTTCCCCAGAAGGTTCGTGGAGGCCGATACGCCTATTGCCTGCATCTTCAGGGAGTCCGCCAGGAAATTGTAGCCGGAGCGTATGCTCAGCTGGTCCAGTAGCTTCACCTTCTTGCTGCCGGTACCGGTGGTATCCCTTGCGTCGCGGACCTTCGCCTCTATATTATTGCCGATGGAACCCGAAATTGAGCCGGTCTTTCCGCGTCCGGGCGGGCTTCCGTTATTATGGTTGCCGCTAATACTGTAGATGTTGTACCAGGTCTCGTCGTGGAATGAACCGCGCTTGTCATAATAAGGCTCCAGTGTGCGCCAGCCGTTGAATGCCGTGCCCTTTTCCGGACTGTAGCTCATGGACAGGGAAGGCGTTACGACGTGCCTTATGGCTTGGATCCTCCTGTGCTTGCCAAAGTTGTACATACCGTAGATACGCGTACTCATGGACATGCTGCCGGAGTAGTTGTGCGTCATCCCGAAGTCGTTGAAGGCCGTGCCGGGATCCGACTCCACCCTCTGGGCGATTACCTGGTTGCCGTCCTTGTCCGTAACCATGACGGGACTGCCGTCCGTGTCATATTCCGGAACGAGGGTCTGCGTACCGCTGGAGAACATCCAGTTCATGCCGTAACTCACGCTTGGCGAGACATTTATGTACTTGAAGAGCGTAAAGCTTGGAAGGCCTATCTGGAAGTTGTGGTTCATGCCGTTTCGCATGTAGTTCATGGCCTTGATGCCAAGCGAATCGCCGAATTCCTTCATCCGGTATGTCTTTCCGGTCAGGGAATTGGTTTCCGTAACGTAGTTTCCGTTCTCATCCAGCACATAGTCCTGCATGTCCCTGAGCTTGAAGGACACGCTGTTCTGGAACGATGTGGAATAGCCGAAGGATATTTTCTCGTACGACTTCTCCTTACCCACGCGCACCTTCCTTTTGAAAGGATAGAAACGCGTCACGGAGAAAGTGAGGTTAGGCAGAGTGAAGGAGTAGCTGGAGTCCCTGGAATTCTGCTTGTGCAGGGCGTTGACGCTCAGGTTGAACTTTCCGTTCCAGTTGTGGGAATATGATATTGACGATCCCACCTGGTTCTGCTGCGCCTGGGTGACGGAAGTTGCATTGAAGCGGTTGTTGGACGGGCTGGAGAAATCTACCGACGCGGTAAACGAAGTTCCGGGATGTGCCTTGGAATCCTGTGAATGGGACCAGCGGAAACCGAAGTTCCTGGACCGCACAAAGTCTGTACTGCCCTTCTCGCCTGCCTGGTCATTGGAGAATGTAAGGGCCAGCTGTCCGTTGAACTTGTAATTCACCTTATAGCGCGAATTCACGTCTACGGCCCATGAACCAAGCGTATAGTAGTCTCCTGTAAGAGAAAGGTCGAAGTAATCTCCAAAGACGAAGTACATGCCGGCGTCGCGGATGTAGAAGCCACGGGCCTGCTCCTCACCGAAGGTTGGCATGAGAAGGCCGGTAGCCCTGGAAGGCTTCTTGGGCACGAATCCAAAGGGCAGTATCAGAGGGAAGGGGACGCCCGCCACAACCGGCCATGCCGGGCCGAAAACCGTCTTCTGGGACGGCTGCGTGACCACTTTGGCCATACTGAGTTGGAGATAGTAGTGCGGTTCTTCAAGGTCGCATACCGTGTAAACTCCATCCTGCATGTTGATGGACTTGTCCGGCATCATCTTAATCTTCTTGCCCTGAAGGAGACCCTCCGCCTCCTTGGTAATCATATTGGTGATACGGGCTTTCTGGGTGTCGAAGTTATAGCGGAGTTCCTCCATCTTGTACTCCTGGCCGCCTTCCGTCATCTCCGGCTGGCCAATCCATTCGCCGGTATTCGGATCCTTGCGGCCTCTGGCGAAGACGGTGTTGGTTGACATATCGTACTCAATGTAATCTGCCGTGAGCTTCATATTCTGATACGATACCGTGGCGCCGCCGTAATAATAGATCATCCTCTTGCCGTCCGAAAAGTCCGTTATGATGGAATCTCTGGCAGTGGTGAAAGCCGGTTTTTCGAGGGAGCTCTTTCCAAGAAGGTCCAGGGAGTCACGCCTTGCCTGCGACAGGGAGTCCGCCATGCGAAGCGAATCCCTCTGGTATCCAAGTGAATCCCGCTGTGCTACCAGTGAGTCCAGCTGGGATTCAAGCCTTGGCGTGCTTGTTGCTGTAGTGTCAACCTGAGAATAGGCGGTAACGGTTTTCCCGCAGAGAAGGAGAGCCGCAGCAGCCAGATATTTTACAAACTTGGTCGACATTAAAATAATATTGCTAAATTTGCAATTATATAAGGTACAAAATTAAGACTATTTCCACAATTTTCAAAACCTAGCTTTCATGAATAGAGTTTTAAGCCTGTTTGTCTCTGCCGCCGCTTTACTGGCAATCTTCGTGCCCGCCGGCGCACAGGAGTCAGGTTCCAATGCCCCCATGTCGCTGAAAACCGTGGTAATAGATCCTGGCCACGGTGGAAAAGACGCCGGATGCATAAGCCGGGACAAGAAAACCTATGAAAAGAATATCGTCCTGGACGTGTCCAAGAGGCTTGCCGAGAAGATTTCATCGGCATACCCGGACGTTGCCGTCCTCATGACCCGCAGTAACGATACATTTGTGGAATTGGAAAACCGTGCGGTTGTTGCGAACAAAGCCGGCGCAGACCTTTTCATCTCCATACACGTGAATGCGGTTGAGAAGGGGACTGCGGCAAACGGATACTCCATCCATTGCCTGGGACAGTCCAAAATCAAGGGAAACGACCTTTATTCCAAGAACCTTGACCTGGTAAAGAGGGAAAACTCTGTAATCATGCTGGAAGAGGGCTACGAAACCAAATACCAGGGATTCGACCCCAACGACCCCCAGTCCTCAATTATCTTCAACCTTATGCAGAACGCCCATCTTGGCAACAGTCTCCAGTTTGCGGAAGACGTCGCTGCCGCCATGGGGTCGTACCCTATTAAAAACTCCAGGGGAGTGTCCCAGGACCCCTTCTGGGTACTCTGGCGTACTGCAATGCCGTCCGTCCTTATAGAAATAGGCTTTATCACCAATCCTGACGACCTTGCAATACTCCGGACAGAAGCCGGCCGCGAAGGCATAGCCCAGAACATCTTCAAGGCGTTCTGTACCTTCAAGTCAAGGTATGACGGTTCCGTGAACATCGTAAAGAATGAAGAGAAGAAACCTGAAACCAAACCCGTCACAACTGCTCCCGGCAAAGTCAAATACGGAGTTCAGGTTCTGGTCACTTCCAGGGAGATGGATTCCAAGGATCCTTTCTTTGCCGGCTACACGCCTACTATGATTAAATCAGGCAAATATTATAAATATGTAATCGGGGTTTCCACTTCTCAGGAAGAAGTTAAAAAAACCTTTGCCAAGGTACAGAAAAAATTCCCTGATGCATTTATTATAAAGTTCTCTGAATAATTAAGCGGGTTATCTGCCTTTCAGGCCTCTGAAAAGGCACTTTCCCCAGATAGCCTATTTTGAAATTATTCTAAAAAAGAAAGTTTTTGATAGTGGGCTATAAACCAAATCTAGAGTTGTAAAGTGCTTAAAAACAAGCATTTGATAAATGGCAATTTTGAGGGTCCTACCTCTTTATTATAAAAAGAAAAAAAATAAAAAACAAGGGCAAATTGTTTTTTTTATCAATTTTTTTTCACCCATATTTGTATTCCCAATAACCAGAAAACAGTTCGGTTTTACCCAAGAATCCAGTCATGACAGACCAGGAAAGACATATTGCGGTGTGGAATAACTGTCTGCAGATCATTTCAAACAATATTGATCCGCAGCAGTTTGACACATGGTTCAAGCTCATCAGGCCTGTCTCCCTGGAGGGCTCGAAGCTGGTTGTTGAAGTTCCCACGGATTTTTTCCGGGAGTACATCGAGGGGGCTTACAAAGACCTAATCAAGATGTCTCTCCGGCGCGCTCTTGGCACAGAGGCCCAACTGTTCTATCTGGTACGTCCGGTCCACGACCGCCAGGGAATGGTTCTCCCTTCGGAGAAATCGTCCACCCCGGTCAATGACACCGTATCGCTAAACACCTACCAGCCAACCGGCAATCCCAGCCCGTTCGTATATCCCGGCGTACAGCGCCTCAAGATAAACCCCAGGCTGAACCCGGTATACAGTTTCAGCAACCTCGTGGAAGGCGAGTGCAACCGCCTTGGAGTATCGGCAGGAGAAACCATCTCCCTTTCTCCCGGGAAAACCCCTTTCAATCCTCTGTTCATATTCGGCGGCCCCGGCCTTGGCAAGACGCATATTGCACAGGCCATAGGCATTGACATAAAGGAGCGCTTCCAGAACCTGGTGGTCCTTTACGTCTCCGGATATGAGTTCAAGACACAGTACATGAATGCGGTTGCAGGCAACCGTATAGTGGACTTTGTGGCTTTCTATCAAAGGATAGACGTCCTAATAGTGGACGATATTCAGGACCTCATGGGCGCAGGTTCCCAAAATGCGTTCTTCAACGTTTTCAACCATCTGCATCAAAGCGGGAAGCAGCTGATTTTCACGTCGGACCGCTCCCCGGCAGAACTGGAGAACTTCGAAGAGCGTCTTCTCAATCGCTTTAAGTGGGGTCTTTCAGTGGAGCTTTCAAGGCCGGACTTCGCGACGCGGCTTGCCATGCTCCGCTCCCGCGCAAGCAGGGAAGGTGTTACCCTCCAGGAAGATGTTCTCACCTTCCTTGCGACGCGGATCACTACCAATTTCCGTGAACTTGAGGGTACGCTTACGTCGCTTCTTGCGCACGCAACCCTTGCCCACAAGGAAATAACGGTGGAACTTGCAGAGAGCATCACGGGAAAGATTGTGAAGGAAAAGGAAAGCACAGTCACCATAGACACAATCGTGGATACGGTATGCGAGTATTTCAACATTACCCGCGAAATAATGCTCTCCACTTCCCGCAAACGCCAGATTGTTCAGGCCCGCCAGATTGCCATGTATGAGTGCAGGGCGCTGATTCCCAGCTGTTCGCTCTCTACAATAGGGGCGCAGCTTGGAGGCAAGGACCACGCAACCGTGCTCCACGCCTGCACAACTGTCCAGGACCTCAAGTCAACGGATAAGCTGTTCCGCCAGTGGGTGGAAGACATTGAAGGAATGATAGTGGTTCCGGTGGAAGCGTAAAAAAATGCTCGCCTTCAGCGGCGGGCATTTTTCATAAGTCTAACTGCCAGGACAGGGTCCGGAGCCTTGAAAACGGAACTGCCGGCAACAAGGATGGACGCTCCTGCGTCTGCAAGTTCCCCGGCATTCTCAGGGCAAACTCCTCCGTCCACCTCAATTGGAATATCACGTCCTATTTTGCGTAATTGGGCCTTAACAGCTTTTATGCGGTCCAAGCTCTCCGGAATGAACTTCTGGCCTCCAAAGCCGGCGAAAACGCTCATTATGAGAACAAAGTCCGCAGTCTCCAGGCAGGGAAATATCTTTTCCACAGGACAGTCCGGGTTTATGACTATTCCGGCCTTCACTCCAAAGGATTGGATAGCCGAAATCAGTTCCTGACTCCTTTCCAGGGCAGCCTCATAGTGGAAACTTATCATGGATGCGCCAGCTTTGGCAAAACGCTCTGTGTATTTCCATGGCTCCACAATCATAAGATGCACGTCCAGAGGCTTTTCCGCTTTTGAGGCTATGGCCTCCACAACGGGGAAGCCAAAGGAGATATTGGGCACGAAAACGCCGTCCATGACATCCAGATGAACGATGTCGGCGCACTTGTTCACCAGTTCCACATCCTTTTCCAGATGCAGGAAATCTGCGGCCAGTATTGACGGAGCTACAAGCATTTACGAAAAGTTTACTACAACGTCTTCAAGGTGCTTAACGAACTTCTCAAGTGACGCCAGCTCCAGTTTCTCTCCCGGGGCATGGACACCGCGGAGGGTGGGGCCGAAGGAAATCATGTCCAGGTCCGGGAATTTCTGCAGGAACAGGCCGCATTCAAGACCGGCGTGTATGGCAAGGACCTGAGGCTTCTTCCCGAAGAGCTTCTCGTACGAGGATTCAGATACTTTGAGTATGTGAGATTTGAGGTTTGGCTTCCATCCGGGGTATTCACCGTGGTGCTCTGCGTCGAAGGAGCCCAGGAAGAAGACCGCTTCCACGCGCTCCGCCATTGCATGGAGCTCCGACACCACAGAACTCCTCTGGGAAGTAATTACCGTTAGCACGTTGTCCTTGATATGGACAGCGGCCAGGTTGGTGGACGTTTCCACGAGGCCGGGGATGTCCGGAGACATCTTCTCCACACCGTGCGGAATTGCCAGAAGGGTAGTGATGATATTGGCTGCATCCCCCTCCGAAATGGGCTTCATGGCACTTTCCGCAGGGGCTGCCGATGCGAACACACCGGCATCTGACGATGCATACTCCGCCTTCAGGAGGGCGTCGAAGGCTTTGACATCGTCAATCATGTCCTGGATCTCGTCTCCGGGCACGGCTATTATTGCCTCCGCCTCACGGCAGATTGCATTGGGTTTGTTTCCGCCGTCGATGCCAAGGAGCTGCCAGTCAAACTGCATTTCCGTATATAGGAAACGGACCAGTTCACGGAGGGCGTTGCAGCGGTTCTTGTTTATATCGTCCCCGCTGTGGCCTCCCTGGGCGCCCGAAACCTTGACCGACAGTATTGCAGATCCCTTTTTGAGGTTTTCCCTCTCGAAGGTGAAGGTTGCCGTAGTATCCATGCCGCCGGCGCAGCCCACGAAGAGCTGACCCTCGTCCTCCGAATCCAGGTTGATAAGGGTTTTTCCGGTGAAAAAGCCTTCCTCTATGGCAAAGGCGCCGTCCATTCCGGTTTCTTCCGATATTGTGAAAAGGCATTCCAGCTTTCCGGCCGGTGCATCGCTTTCCAAAAGGGCCAGGCAGGCGGCAATGCCTATTCCGTCATCTGCCCCAAGGGTGGTGTTCTTCGCAACCATCCAGCCGTCTTCAATCTCGTAGGGGATGGCCTGGGTAAGGAAATCGAAACTGAAACCGGCATTCTTCTCGCAGACCATGTCCTGATGGGCCTGGAGCACAAGTGTGGGCACTTTTTCCTTTCCGGGTGCAGCCTCCTTGGTAATGAGGACGTTACCTGTCTTGTCCGTCTTGCAGGCAAGGCCGTGGGACTTGGCGAATTCCTGCAGCCAAGCGGTCATGGGGCCTTCGTGGCCGGACTCGCGCGGGATGGTGGTTATTTCCTTGAAAATTCTGAGAACGCTTTCTGAATTCATGACTTGTAAGTTTAATTCTTTCAAATTTACTAAATAATACTGTAATTAGCAAAATATGACATTTTGTCACCATATTGCCAGTGGCGTTAAATTTGATTATATTTGCATGATTAAAGTCAAAGCGCATATGATTACTCATGACCTCCGGCTAATAGCCGATGCCATCATCGACAAGAAGGGCGAAAACGTAGTATCCCTGGACCTTAGGGAAATTGAAGGCGCAATCACGGACTGGTTCGTGGTTTGCGACGGTTCAAATACCACCCAGGTGGGCGCAATCGCGGAAAACATTGCCGAAAAAATGGCAGAGGAAGGCCACAAAATGTACCGTTCGCAGGGTGAGGGTAACAATTTCTGGATTATCCAGGACTACGGAAACATTGTAGTCCACATTTTCCTCAAGGAATACCGGGAATTCTACCGTCTGGAAGATCTGTGGGCGGACGTCCCCAGAAAAGAGTACAAAGAGCGCAGGAAAACGTCAAAGAAAGAGAGTAAGTAGATGGCAGACAAGAAGAAGAATCCCAACAATAAGGACAAAAAAGTATTTTCGTTTACCCTGAACCTTTCTTGGATCTATCTGTTGATATTTCTGGGCATAGGTTATATGCTGTTCAGGAACCAGGGTTCGTCGGAACCCGCCAAGATAGAGTGGGAAGAGGTGCAGGACATGGTCCGCGCCGGAGACATCCAGGAAATAGTCTTCGTCAGGAATGATTTCAAGGGTGAGATAAAAGTCCGCCCGGAGCGCCTTGCCAAGTACACGGACAAGTTCCACGGCGGCGTACCTCCCAAGAGGGCACCTCACTTTTATTTCCTGGTTTCCACCAAATTCGATCCGGAGAATACTTTCGGAGCCCTCAATGAGCAGCTTGAAGCTCAGGACCGCTTCAAAGTGGTAATAAAGAATCAGGAACACATCTGGGGAGATATATTCCAGATGCTCCTTCCTCTTCTTATCCTGGTCCTGTTCTGGGTACTTATGTTCCGCGGAATGAACAGGGGACCGGGCGGCGGTCCCGGCGGACCGGGCAGCTTCAACCCCTTCAATACCGGCAAGTCAACCGCTCGCCAGACGGAAAAGGGAGATGTCAAAGTATCCTTCAAGGACGTTGCAGGCCTTTATGGCGCCAAGGAGGAAGTGATGGAGATTGTGGATTTCCTCAAGAACCCTAAGAAATACACTTCACTGGGTGGTAAAATCCCTAAGGGAGCGCTCCTGGTTGGCCCTCCCGGAACAGGAAAGACCCTTCTGGCAAAGGCTGTGGCCGGCGAAGCCAATGTTCCTTTCTTCTCAATATCCGGCTCAGACTTCGTGGAAATGTTCGTGGGCGTAGGTGCTTCCCGCGTACGCGACCTTTTCCGCCAGGCCAAGGAGAAGGCCCCCTGCATAGTCTTTATCGATGAGATAGATGCCGTTGGCCGCGCACGCGCAAAGAACGGCGGCTTCACCTCCAACGACGAAAGGGAGAACACCCTGAACCAGCTTCTCACGGAGATGGACGGTTTCGGCACCAACAGCGGCGTCATAGTACTTGCCGCTACTAACAGGGCTGATATCCTTGACCAGGCCCTAATGCGTGCAGGCCGTTTCGACCGCCAGATCCACGTGGAGCTTCCTGAACTCAGGGAGAGGGAAGAGATATTCAAGGTGCATCTTCGCGGCATCAAGCTGGCTGAAGATTTCAACGTGGAATTCATGGCAAAGCACACTCCGGGCTTCTCAGGGGCAGACATAGCTAACGTCTGTAACGAGGCTGCCCTTACAGCCGCCCGCCGGGACCACAAGCTTGTAATGCAGCAGGATTTCCTGGATGCGGTAGACCGCATAATAGGAGGACTGGAGAGGAAGTCCAATACCATTCTCACCCCAGCAGAAAAGCGCCGTACAGCGTATCACGAGGCCGGTCACGCCCTTGTGGGCTGGCTGTTGCCTTACGCAGACCCCGTTTTCAAGGTCAGTATCATCCCTCGCGGCAATGCCCTTGGTCTTACCTGGAGCCTTCCTGAAGAGCGCAAGAACTGGACGCAGACAGCAATGCTGGACAAGATGTGCATGCTCATTGGCGGCCGTGCGGCAGAAGAAGTCCTGGACGGAGAAATTTCTTCCGGTGCCTTGAACGACCTGGAGCGTATGACGCGCATGGCCTATGGAATGGTCCAGTATATGGGTATGAGCGCCAAAGTGGGCCCCATGTCATTCTATGATTCCACGGGCACCAGCGGTTACAATCTGGTAAAGCCATACTCTGAGAAGACTGCAGAGCTCATGGATCAGGAGGTAAAGTCCATTGTGGACAGCGTCCACAAGCGCTCACTCAAGATTATCAATGACCACAAAGAAGAATTCCTCCAGCTGGGAGCTCTTCTCCTTGAAAAGGAAGTTATCTTTGCGGAAGATATAGAAAAAATCCTTGGCCCCAAGGCCCTGCCCGCCCAGGAAGACCGTTTTGAGAAGACAGAACAATGAATACTACCGTAAAGCGTACTATATTCGGAGTCCTTTTCCTGGCAATTATGCTGGGAGGACTCCTCTTCCATCCAGTCGCATATTCTGTGCTGTTCCTCTTCATGACCATTGTCATGATGTGGGAATTCTACAGGATGTGCATGGGAAACAATTACAAGACCGCCCAGTATATTGCAATAGCCCTTGGTGCATGTCTTTTCCTCACTGTATTGGGAATAATTGGCTATGGCCTGCCTCATAAGCTCATAGGTATTAACATCCTTCTGCTTCTGGCACTCATGATTGCCACTCTTCTGGAAAAGGACAAGACGGAATTCAAGCTGAACTCCTTCCTTTACACCGGTATCCTTTACATTGCAGCACCTCTTGCCATGGCAAATTTCGTGGTATTCAGGGAAGGCTATTTCAAAGGGCTTCTCATGGTGGCTTTCTTCTGCATCATCTGGGCTTCCGACGTGGGCGCTTACTGTTTTGGAATGCTTTTCGGACAGAATGGCGCAAAGAAGCTTTTCCCCAGCATTTCTCCCAAGAAATCGTGGGCCGGATTCTGGGGCGGCCTGCTCCTTGCCATGGTCACATCGGTTATCCTATGGGCAGTTGGAATGTTTCCTTTCCCCATCTGGCACTGTCTGCTGCTGGCTATCATAATGAATGTCCTGGGCGTTTACGGAGACCTGTTCGAGTCACAGTGGAAACGCACATTCGGCTATAAGGACTCCGGAAATATCATTCCGGGACATGGCGGTCTTCTGGACCGCTTCGACAGCGCAATCTTCGCCATTCCGGCAGGATTCATCTACTTGGCAATTAACGGACTAGTATAATGAAGTGGATACGAATAGATACTGATTCCTACGGTACCATCCTTACAAGTTGGTGCATTTGTGCCGTACTCATTTTCATTGACGCTTACTTTATCCATAACCTGTGGATAAGTATTCCCATCGCTGCGGCTTTGGTCATCTTCATGATATTCATCACCTGGTTTTTCAGGGTTCCCAACCGCACGGCGCCGGACTCTGAAAACGGCCGCCTGGTAACCTCAGTTGCCGACGGTAAGGTGGTAATTGTGGAAAAAGTCTTTGAGAAGGAATACCTTCAGACAGATTGCATACAGATATCGGTGTACATGGATTTCTTTGACGTGCATTGCAATTTCTGGCCCATTAACGGCAAGGTGAGGTACTATAAGTATCACCCCGGCCGCTATCTCCTTGCCTTCCATCCCAAATCCTCGGAAAAGAACGAGCATGCCAGTTCCTGCCTTGAGAACGAATATGGAAAGGTCCTCTTCAAACAGATTGCAGGGACCTTCGCAAGAAGGATTGTGTGCTACTCTGAGCCCGGAAACATGGAAAACCGCGGCGACCAGTGTGGCGTCATAAAGTTCGGCTCACGCATAGACCTGTTCGTCCCCACAGACTCTGAAATCAAGGTCAGGGTGGGGGACAAGGTCAAAGCCGTTGAATCTGTACTGGCTATTCTGCCTGATCTGAAGTAATAAGCTCTACAAGCTTTCCTACTGCCTCGTTCTCAGGGATATGCCTGAGGACGGGGTCTTTTTTACGATACAGGGTTACAAGGCCGGCGCCTTCTCCTACATAGCCGTAATCTGCATCTGCCATTTCACCAGGGCCGTTCACTATGCAGCCCATGACGGCAATTACCACGTCCTTGAAACCGGAAGTAGCTTCCTTTACCTTATTAAAGGTGTTTTCCAGGTCATATTTGGTGCGTCCGCATCCGGGGCATGCAATGTACTCCGGCTTGTAGAAACGGCGCCTGCAGGCCTGTAAAAGCTCATCGCGAAGGTAATCGTCCTGGATAGGGACATCGTCCAGTGTGCGGTTCAGAAGGGGAGCACCCCAGTCACATGCTGCCTTGAGTATATACTCCTCCCTTTCCGGTAAAACTGCCGGCGAGGCGGCGGAATAACGGTGTGCCAGATAGCGTGCAACAGGAAGCTCGTTTTCCGGATCTTCCGTGAGGGAAACGCGGATTGTGTTTCCTATGCCTTCTTCAAGAAGTGCGGAAATGGCCACGCATGACTTTATGCGGCCGCTGTCTCCGTTACCGGCTTCAGTGACCCCTACGTGGAGGGGGAACACCATACCCTCTTCCTTCATCATGCGGGCAAGTGCCCTGTAGGCTTCCACCATAACAACGGTATTGGATGCCTTGAGCGAGACAACGGCGTTGTAGAACTCCTTATCTAAGCACATCCTGACCCATTCCATAGCCGCAAGGGCCATTGCCTGGGGAGTATTTCCGTATTTTTCAATTATATACTTTCCAAGCGAGCCATGATTGAGGCCAATCCTGATGGCTTTCCCCTGTTCTTTGCAAAGGTCCAGAAACTCCCCGAAGAGTTCGCGGGCCCTCTGGTGGTCCGGGTGGAAATTGCCGGGGTTGATACGAATCTTGTCTACCACCGGGACAAGGGCCTTTGCAATCTCCGCGGAGAAATGGACATCGGCAACAATGGGGACAAAAATGCCCTCCGAGCGCAGCCTGGAGCGGATTTCTCCTATGTGTGGAACATCGGAAAGGGAGGGGACTGTTATCCTTATCAGCTCCGCCCCTGCGGCCGCAAGACGCCTGCACTGTGCAAGCGTAGCCTCCACATCCTGAGTGGGCGTATTGCACATTGTCTGGACAACAATAGGATGAGCGCTCCCTATAAGGACGTCACCTACTTTTACTGTAAGGGTTTCCATTGGTCTTCCTGTTTCACAATTTCTTTGGCCATCTTTTTCAGCCGGGAACGAGTATGGCCGTGGCGGGGACTCAACTGATAATAGATACCGAACGTCGGCGCCAGGTCCAGGGGATAGGCAAACCTGTAATAATACGGGCTCGCATAATCCGGCTCCCAGAACGACTCCCATCCCCATTTGACCTGCACGTTAAGGTGAATTTCTATGGGATCAATCATTACGCCTATTCCCAGCCCGCCCTGGACGCCATAAGTCCAGCGCTTGTCGTAGTCCCTGAATTCATTGACGTACTTGGCATAGGAGGATGCTGCATAAGCAGGATCCATGACACGCTCTATGGACTGCCTGTAACCGCCGTAGAGGCCAATCTTCGCCAGAATCTTGAACCTGTCCGCCATGTCTATGTGGAAATGCGTCAGGAAGAAGGCTTCAGGCACCTTGATATAGGTTTTGTATGCGCCGGATTCAGTAGCCCGGTATTTGGTCTCCTTGTTCTCCTTGAACTCATAGCCCTCATAGTTCTGCTGGGCTCCAAACTCAAGACCCATGTTGGGAAAAATGCCAAACATGGTATAATGACGGATGAAAGAGAATCCGTAAACCGGATACTGGACGTTCCACCTTACAGAACGCGGCGGATTGAAGTATCCGTACTGCAACGAAGCTCCTCCGTAAACGCCCACGGTCCAATAGTCGTTGGGTTTGACGGACTGGATCTTCATGCTGTCCAGATACTCTCCGGTCACTTCCTCCGGCAGGGAAAAGAATTCCTCGTCCAGATTAATCTGGGCAAACGATACGGCGGAAAAAAGCAGTGCCGACGCTATGAGAACGAGCTTTCTCATCTGAAAAGTTCCTCCATATCGGCAGTCCACACCATTTCCGCTTTTTCAAGGACTTTGATCATAAACTGGTCGTCCACCTTGAAGAACCTTACCTTTTCGGGCTGCCTCCTTTCCAGAAGGTTGCCGGTATCCACAAGGTTGTTGTTGTTCACGTCCTGGGTCATCCTGATACAGTAGGTGCCGGCCTTGAGGTAAGGGAAAAGCACGGGACCGTCTGCATTCACTATGAACGAACGGATAACCTTGTTTCGCTTGTCGTTCAGAAGGTCTATTATGTATTTCTCATGTACTCCGGAAAGTTGCAGTGTAATGGAACTGAGCTTTTCGTCAGTGGGGAGAGTGACCTTTAGCTCAGTAGAGTCGTTATAGAAGCCGTTTATGTCCCGGAAACGCCTGTAGGGGACCTTGAGGAAGTAGTCGTAACCCGTCTGGAAAGGCTCCTCCGGCATTATGCTGTACTTCCTGAGGTTGGTGGAATCTCTTAGGACCTTTACCTTTCCGAACGATTCCTGCTGCCTTGGGTTGAGCATCCGGAACTTCAGGGAGTCCCAGGCTTCCTCTATAAGCGGATACTTGAACTCTATCTGGAAACCGTACTGCTCAATTGTAGTGGGATCGGCAGTTGTTGTCATGACGGCGACGGTATCCTCATGCTTGCGGTCACGGGAAGAGGTCTTCATAAGTTCCGCCCTCAGTTTCTTGTCCAGGGCAAGCTTCACCGTCTCTTCCGTCGGTTTAAGGACACCGGCGGTATCTGTCTTGTCGTACTTTATGACAAGGTGAAGGGTATCCGGCATCTTGCGCTGGTCGTTGACCCAGAGCTCCAGGGAGTCCTTCACGGGATTGAACTGCGATATCAGCTTATCCTTCGGAAGACCCTTTATCCTCATGGAATGGATGTTCGTTCCCGGTGCCATGAAGGTGAGATAGGCCGTCCGGAGCCCAACCCTTTCCTTCTTCATAATCATCTGCTTGCTTGGCTTCTCACGGAAGACATTAAGTTCGATGTCCGTCTTTCTGGCAAGGCACAGGGCCGTATCCTTCATGTCGAATTTCTTGAATTCGTAGATGGAGTCGTTATATACGGTGCGGGGACGGAAAAGGGTATCCAGGAAGGCTATGCTCTCGCTTTCAGGCTCATACTTGTTATTGTTGTTTGCGTCTTTGATAGCATACACACGGTACACCGTGTCCTGGATATTTCGCAGGCTGAAAAAGCCCCAGTCGTCTGTCTTGGCGGCGGCCACAGGGCGTTTCAGGAATACGGCGGAGTCTGACTGGTCCTTGTACAGAAGCACAGTGGCGCCCTTCAGGGGCATCAGGGAGTTGCAGTCCTGAACAATACCCGTAAGGCACATGGAATCTATCTGGTCGCCCGTAGAGAACACCAGGGTATAGCCCTGAAAGAGATTGCCCTCGTTGTTGTCTGCAATTGCACCGGTAAGGTCAAGGGTATAGGTGGTGTTACTGTCAAGGTCACTTTCAAAAGTGACTTCCACGGATTTTCCCTTGATGACCGCCTTGGGTTTCTTCTCCAGCGGAGGCGAAAGGAAAATGCCGTTTGCGTCCTTGATCTTCACATACTCATTGAAGGTGAAACGCACCTTTGTCTTACGAACGGGCACATTTACAGTGCCGGGCAGGGGGTATATCTTGGTTATCACCGGAGGTATGGTATCCTTGGGACCGCCGGTAGGAGGCGTGGTTGTATTGGCACAGCCCGATGGAAACATCATGGCCGCCAGAACCAGGCTTGCAGGTATGAGGGGGAGGAGTTTACTCAGCTTCATAATGCGGTTCGCGATACGTTTTCTATACCTTCAATGGAGGACAGTTTCTTAATCATCCTTTCCAAAATATCCTTGGAATTCACATACAGGTCTATGAATCCTTCAAAAACCCCGCCATCGGCACTCAGGGTGAGGCTTCTCATATTGATTCCCATGATAATGGAAAGGTAGCTTGTTATCTCATTCACAAGGCCTTTGCGGTCCAGCCCGCGGAGGGAAATGCGTACCAGGAAAGAGTGGTCTTCCGTCTGGTCTTGCCACTTGGGAACCACAACCCAGTCTCCGTGCACGGCGGCAATGTTCTCCGCAACGCTGCAGCTCTTCTTGTGGACCGTTATGGTACCGTCCGGAGCCTTGAAACCAACTACAGGGTCACCCGGGATGGGGTTGCAGCAACTGGCAATTGAGAAACCGGTTCCTCTTCCGATCAAGATTGTGGCAGATTCCGGCTTGCTGCTGGCCTCCTCCTTAATACCCAGTACCCTGCGTATCCAGGAAATCCTGTTTCCCTTGTTTACAAGCCTGCCTTCAAGATTGTTAAGAGAGAACTCGCCGATTCCTATCTTGAAGAACAGATCCTCCCTGTTTTCCGCACCGAAGGCGCCTTCCAGCTTCTGGAGGGCGGACTCGTCCAATTTGAGGCCTAAGGAACTCATGTGGCCTTCCAGCATCTTGCGGCCAAAGTCGCAGGTCTGGCGGCGCTCGTTCTTGAAGTAGTCCGTAACCACCGTCTTGGCCTTGTGGGTGGTCACAAATGTGAGCCATTCAGCCTGGGGACGTCCATCCTCCGCGGTGATTATCTCCACCTTGTCACCGGTTTTGAGAACATGATTCAGCGTAACAAGCCTCTGGTTCACCTTCGCGGCAATAGCGGCATTGCCTATTTCCGTATGGATGAGGTACGCGAAATCCAGGGCAGTGGCGCCTTTCTGGATTGTACGCTGCTCTCCGCGGGGAGTAAAGACATATATATCGGCCGATGTTAGGTCGTTGTGGATTATGTCCAGGAGTTCCAGGGCATTGACATCCGGATTCACCAGGATTTCCTTTATGTGGGAAAGCCAGAGGTCCATCTCGTTTTCGCCTTCGCCTATGTAGCCGTTCTTCTTGTAGGTCCAGTGCGCGGCGATACCCTTCTCCGCTATATCGTCCATGCGGCGTGTGCGTATCTGGACTTCAACCCAGACGCCGGAAGGGGAGAGCAGCGTGCAGTGAAGGGCTTCGTAACCGTTTGATTTGGGCCTTTTTACCCAGTCACGAAGCCGCTCCGGCATGTAACGGTAAATGCCGGTGATGATGGAGAATATCCTGTAGCACTGCTCCCTTTCCGTTTCTTTGGACTGCGTGTCCGGGTCAAATATAATGCGGATGGCATACAGGTCATAGACCTCCTCGAAAGGTATCTGCTTCACCTGCATCTTGTGCCAGGCGGAATACGGTGTCTTGACCCTCTTTTTAATTTCGAAGGTGAATCCCACGTTCTTCAGTGCCTCTTCAATTGGCTTGCAGAACGCTTCCATCTCCGTGCCTTTCTCTGCGATATTGTGGTCAATACGGGCCTTTATTTCGTCGTATGCCTCCGGTTCCTTGTACCGCAGCCAGATGTTCTCCAGTTCACTCTTGATGCTGTACAGACCAAGTCTGTGGGCAAGGGGAATGAAGATGAACATGGTCTCGGAGAGAATCTTGTCCCTCTTGTGCTCCGGCATATGCTCAATTGTACGGCAGTTGTGGAGACGGTCCGCAAGTTTAATGAGAACGACGCGGACATCGTCATTCATGGTGAGGAGGATTCTCTTGAAATTCTCTGCCTGGAGGCTTTCGTGGGAAATGTCCGTGCCCTTTGTCTTCTGCTCCGTATCAAGGACGTTCTTTATTTTGGTAAGGCCGTCCACCAGGCTGGCAATCTTGTCTCCGAACTCCGCCCTGAGGTCTTCTACTGTATAATCCGTGTCCTCCACAACATCGTGCAGGAGGGCTGCCGATATGGATTTGTATCCCAGGCCTATGCTGTCAACTACAATCTGGGCAACCGCTATAGGGTGAAGCATATAAGGTTCACCGCTGCGGCGCCTCACGTTCATGTGTGCGCGGTTAGCAAACTCGAAAGCCCGGCGTACAACCTCCAGTTCCTTATCGTTCGCACACCTTTTGGCGGCAGACGCTTCAAGAACCTTCCAGTCCTGCTCTATGAGCCGGAAATCTTCTTCGTTGAACTGGGAAAAACTCATATCTTCTTCATTGATTTCTGGATTCTCTCCCTGCGGAGACGGAGAGCGTCTTCATTCATCTTGTCTATGTCTTCCGAGGAAACTCTGTGTTTGTCAACATTCTGGAATGCGTATGATAGTTCCGCTCCGTAAAGCATTATTGTCCATCCGAGGTTCAGCCATATCATGAACAGGGGAAGTGCCGCCAGAACACCGTAGATGGCACTCTGCTTGGCAACCATCACCTGAGTCTCAAGGTACAGGTACTGCACTGCGGTAAAGGCAAGGCCGGAAACCAGTGCCCCCTTGAAAGCATGCTTCATCTGAACTTTTGTTCCGGGGATATACTTGAACATCAAAGCCATTACAGCAACGCTGAGGGCGGCGAACAGCACCCATGACAGGAAAGACTTCAGTTCACCAGACAGGAAGAACTGACTGGGGAACAAAAGATCAAGTATGTTGGAGTATACCACTGAACCAGTGAAGAAAAGAATAACCACGAAAGGGGACAGGATGGTAATGCCCACAATGACACCAATCATCTTGAGGAAGCTCTGCTCCTTGTCTACTTTCCAAACATTATTGAAAACCCTCCTTACCGTCATCATCAGAGACAGGACAATCCAGACGAAGGTGAACATGGAGAGGAAACCGAAAAGCCCGGATTCTGCCGTTACCACAATGTTGTCCGCCGCCTGCAGGAGGCTGTCTATTATCTTCTGGTCGCTGCTGAGGTTGTCGTACAGCACTTCCGCAAACTTGTCCCTGAGCCCTATGCCGTCCGTGAGGAAGAAGCCTATTGCAATTGCAGGAACAACGGAGAGCATGCTGCGGTATGCGAGAGCCGTAATCTGGTAACTTATCTTCTGGTCTATGAAGGTGTTGTACATTAGGACTACGGTCTTTAGGTCACGGACCAGGCGGCCTTTCCACTTGGTGAAATCCTCCTCCTTGAGGTACCATATATCGTGGGCCAAAAAACGCATGACACGCTTTATCCAGATGGAAAGCCACCTGAAAAACACCTTGATCCTATGAAAGAACTTCTTCATCAGAAAAGAGTGGGTTCAATATCTTCTATCCTGGGCTTCTGAGGCTCATCGGGGGAGCCTACAAGTGCGTAGAACTCGCTTTCTGAGATTACCCTTACACCAAGCTCCTCCGCCTTTTTCATCTTTTCAGGGCCGGGTTTTTCTCCCGCCAGGAGATAATCTGTCTTTCCGCTCACGGAAGAACTGTTCTTGCCTCCGTGGGCTTCCACGAGTGCTTTCATGTCGTCCCTTGAGATGGAGAAGTTGCCGCTGATGACGATGATCTTGCCCTCCAGGGTGTCCGATGCCTTTTGTGCAGTCTGTTCAATGGAAAACCTTAGTCCAGCGGCTTTCAGGGCGTCCAGTTCAGCGGCGTTATCCGGATTCCGGAAGTACTCAAAGACGCTCTTTGCAATGACGTCTCCCACCTCCGGCACGGCCAGGAGTTCCTCTTCGCCTGCATTCTGAATGGCTTCCATGGACCCGAAATGACGTGCAATGTCACGGGCCGTGGTCTCTCCCACAAACCTTATTCCAATAGCGAAGAGCACCCTTTCAAAGGGAACACTCCTTGACGAATTAACGGAATCCAGGAATCTCTCAGCGGAACGGTCCTTCCAGCCTTCCAGTCTGAACAGCTGGTCTTTGCGGAGGCTGTAGAAGTCCGATGGCTTGTTAAGAAGGCCAAGGGAGAACAACTGCTCAATGGTAGCTTCTCCGCACAGGATGTTCATTGCCTTTCTTGAAACAAAGTGTTCCAAACGGCCTTTTATCTGGGTGGGACAGCCTGTGGAATTGGGGCAGAACCACTTGGCTTCGCCTTCTTCCCTCACAAGGGGAGTGCCGCAGTCAGGACATAGCTTTGGGAAAACGGGAGGCAGGGCGCCCGCCTGGCGTTTGGATTCCTCCACACCGGTAATCTTGGGGATAATCTCTCCGCCTTTTTCCACATACACCCAGTCGCCCTCATGGATGTCCAGGGAGCGTATCTGGTCCTCGTTCACGAGGGTAGCGCGGCGAACCATGGTGCCACTAATGAAAACAGGCTCCAGATTGGCCACAGGGGTAACTGCGCCGGTGCGGCCAACCTGGTAATCGATGGAAAGTATGGGTGTAAGCGCCTGTTCCGCCTTGTACTTGTATGCCACAGCCCAGCGGGGGCTCTTGGCTGTATAACCAAGACGGGTCTGTACGTCCAGCTGGTTAACTTTTATGACTATGCCGTCCGTCGCGTACGGAAGATTCTTCCTCTCAGTATCCCAGTATGAGATAAAATGCTCTATCTCAGAGATGTTCCTGCAGATTTCCCTATGCTCCGACACAGGAAGGCCCCAGGAAGCGGCGGCCTCGAGGGCGCCTTCGTGGGTAGGGTAGTCCACCTGACCGGCAGGAATGTGATACAGGGTGCAGAAAAGCCCGCGGCGGGAAACTTCTTCAGGATCCTGGAGTTTAAGGGAGCCGCTTGCGGCATTGCGTGGATTTGCAAAAGGCTGTTCCTCCTGGAGCTCTTTCTCATGATTAAGGCGCTCGAAGGACTCATAGGGCATGAGGATCTCTCCCCGGATCTCAAACTCTGCAGGCCATCCTTCCCCCTTGAGCTTAACGGGGATATTCTCTATCCTGCGGGCATTGGCCGTAACATCGTCTCCCTGCACACCGTCCCCGCGCGTGAGTGCACGGAAAAGCACGCCGTTACGGTAAGTAAGGCATATTGCAGTACCGTCGAACTTGAGCTCACAGCTGTAAGTAAAGCCCTCGTCGATGGATTTTGCAACCCTGTCCGTAAACTCTTCTACCTCCTCAAGGGAATATGTATTTGCGAGGGACAGCATAGGGTACTTGTGCGGGTACTTACGGAATCCGGACTCCAGATCCGAGCCTACGCGGCGTGCGGGAGAGTCCGGTGTTGCATATTCTGGGTACTCTGTTTCAAGGGTTTCCAGCTCATGCATAAGGGTATCGTACTCGAAGTCGCTCATGACGGGAGCGTTCTCCACGTAGTAGAGCCTGCTGTTCTCACGGAGAACGGCCTTGAGTTCCTCAATACGCCTTTGTGCAAGCAGTTTATCCATATTACGCAAAGATAATGAAAAATCACTGCAATGGCAACATTTTCGTCATTCCCGGCTCCGACCGGGAATCTCATGCTCTATCCTACCGTAATGACAGCGTAATCCTTACCCGGAATCGTGATGCTGTACACCGTACGGACGGCCTTGATACCGAGGTACTGAAGGGCTTCGGGCGGGATGCGGAGAGTAATATCGGCCTCCGGGCCGAAGTTGGCGGCGATGAGGTAGCACTCCTTGCCGTCACTGCGAAGCCAGGCAAAGTGGCAGTCCGGATTGAAGGCTCCGTCCTGGCAGTAGCAGAGGTCAAAGGTCTTTCCTTCAGAGAAGGCCGGTGTCAATGCCAATGACAGCATCTCTCTGTAGCGGCAAAGGACATTCTTGTCCGGATTCTTGAGTGCGGGGACATTGCACCAGTCAAAGATGGACGTGCGTCCGTCAAGGCCGCTGAAGCCCTCCGCCTGCATTCCTCTTTCTCCGGCTTCCTGACCAAAATAGAGCATGAAGGGAGCGGTGTTGAGAAGGAGGGAAACCGCCATCGCGGCATAGCCGGCTTCCGGTTTTCCTGCAAAGAAATCAGAGGCAAGACGCTGCTCGTCATGATTCTCAAGGAAGTTCAGCATACGAGGCTGGAGGTCCTGCAGGAACTGCCAGTTCCAGGTGATTTCCCTTGCTGAAGCGTTACTGCAGGTAACTGCCCTTAAAGTGTCATATAAACCGGACTTGTCATAGAGCAGGTCGAAGCCCACTTCCTCTATGTACATGCGGTACTTTTCCTTTTGATAGACCTCCGCTATGAAAATGACAGTAGGGAATTCCCGCTTGATTTCCGAGATGAGCCACTGCATGAATTCCGGCGGCACAAGTTCCACCATGTCGCAGCGGAATCCGTCCACACCTTTAAGGGCCCAGAAGCGGACCGCATCGTACATCTTATCCCAGGTTGAAGTGTGCCAGGGACAGTAATTAAGCTTGACCGTTTCCCACCAGTCATTGACGCCAGGAGCGCTGGTGAAAGCATTTCCGGAAGCCCTGGCGGGGTATTCCTTGTAATCATTATTGACCGGAAGCACCAGCTGCTCTCCGGGATAGTAGAAGAAATCGTTCTCCGGTTTCCAGTGGACGGAGGTGTCATCGTCCTTTCCCAATTCACCTTTGTATTCTCTGGCAACGTGGTTCGGGACAAAGTCTATTATGACCTTCAGGCCAGCCTCATGGGTGCGGTCCACCAGAGCCTGGAATTCTTTCATCCGGGAAGCCTTTCTGTCTGCAAGATAAGGGTTTACGTCAAAGTAGTCCGTTATTGCATAGGGGCTTCCGGCCTTACCTTTGACAACCTTTTCTCCGGTGCTTTCAGAGGCATGGCGTACAATCCCAGTGTACCATACATGAGAAACGCCGAGTCCCTTCATATAGTCAAGGGACTCAGCGTCTATGGATGAGAATTTACCACTGCCCCAAAGGCGTGGAAGCAGCTGGTAAATTATGCCTTTCATCTTACCAGTTCAGGATTTTCTTGAAGTCATATGCCTCAGGGTTGGGGACATATTTCTTTGCTGCCTCATAATCTGCTGGCGTGATGAAATGGCAGATGTGGCTGTAGTAGTTCTGGGAAGTGCCTCCCTCAATGTCCACGCGGCGGGGAGGAATCTTTCCGTCGGCTTGCTGGAGATCTTTCAGGTACAGCGGGTGAGCGGTACCAAAAGCGTCCACATAAACCATGCAGCCGGTTTCACCCTTTGCAAACAGCTCATATGCGCCCATTGCAAGCTCGCTGCAGTAAGTAAGGTCATAGGCGATGGGATCCTGGCAGCGGACATCGTAGCCGATTTCCACGGGACGGGTCTTCACCTTGAGGCCAAGGGCCTTGAACTTCTTCTCCAGGATGTCGTTGAACAGGACGGCCTTGGAAATCTTGCCAAGTTCCGGATGGCCGTGCTCGTCATAGGTCATGGAAACGCCGGCATTCTTGATTTCCTGGGGATCAAGATCGTGGAAAACACCTTCAGCGACCACTACGGTGCCGTAATGAATACCAAGGATATTTCGCTTGATAATGGTGGAAAGGGCCAGGTTCACAATCTTGTCAAGGGTGATTTCCGTCTTGTTGAACATCTCAGGGATGATGGTCATGGGGCAGTGAGTAGCCTCTCCGATACCCAGTGCCAGATGTCCTGCACTGCGCCCCATTGCGCTGATGATGAGCCAGTTGCCGCTTGTACGCGCATCCTCATAGACGGTACGCGCAAGATGTGCTCCTTCGTTCTTTGCGGAGTTGAATCCGAAAGTAGGGGTGTTGTTGGGAAGAGGAAGGTCGTTGTCGATTGTCTTGGGGACGTGGATGTTGTGGATAGGATACTGCTTTGCCTCAAGGAACTTCGCAATGCGATTAGCGGTTGAAGCGGTATCGTCACCACCAACAGTTACCAGGAGCTTTATGTTATTGTCCTGGAAAAGTTCCAGGTTGAAGTTCTCTTCAAAATCCTTGTCCGTGGGTTTGAAACGGCTCATCTGGAGATAGGAACCGCCGCGGTTGAAATAGGCGTCTGCCTTGAAGAAGTCGATATCCTCCATCCGGGGGGACTTTGAGAACAATCCGCTATAGCCACCGTGAAGGCCTATTACACGATAACCGTTTGAAAGGAAAGTCTTTGCTACAGACATAACAACTGTGTTCATGCCCGGAGCGGGGCCACCTCCGCAGAGGATAATGATAGAGTCTTTCATGATATGTGTCAATTAGTTTGATTCATTAAATCATACAAAGATAAAAAATTTTAATAAAACGGCAATCACCGGGGCCGACGGAATTCCGCTACCGTAACTGCGGTGGCGACGGCAGCGTTCAGGGACTCGGAGCCGGGGTCGTTGGCGGGGTAGGGAGGGATGAACAGGCGGTCGCTTACGCAGGCGGCCGTTTCCCGTGATATACCGTTGGCTTCGTTGCCAATGACGATGACCGAATAACCGCATTCCAGCGGCCTCTGATACATGTTTTCCCCGTCAAGGAAAGTACCGTACACCCTGCCGCCACGTGCCAGCACATCCTTGCATAAGGCTGGCACGGAGCAATAGTGGAACTTAACCCTGAAGATGGCCCCCATCGTAGCCTGAACAACCTTGGGATTGAACACATCCACAGTGTCTTCCGATGCATAGACAGCATCTATTCCGAACCAGTCGGCAATTCTGAGTATTGTTCCAAGATTCCCGGGATCACGTATGCCGTCCAGGGCAAGGAATAGGCCTTTTGAGGGCACATCGGCCTTGTCTATGTCCAATGGCTTTCGCACCACGGCAAGCGCCGGAGAAGGGGAGGACAGGGACGATATACGCCTCATCGCCGCCTCTCCAATATCTTCCGTCCTGAATACCTTCTCTACAACAAAGCCTGAATTGAGCGCCTCCTTCACCATCTTTTCCCCTTCCACTACAAACACACCACGCTCATCACGGAATTTCTTCTGTGACAATGACTTGATATATTTTATCTCTGTGCCCGTCACGCTTGATACCCTAACATCTGTAACATTGATTCCGCCGTCTGCTCCTCTGAAAAGACAGATGTGATAAGGTTTCCTTCCTTGTCCCTGTCAATGAGGATATGCTTGGGAGAGGGCATGAGGCAGTGCTTGATGCCGCCATAGCCGGAGATGGCTTCCTGATAGGCGCCGGTGTGGAAGAATCCTATATAAAGGCTTTCCCTGCGGCTGCGTATGGTGGGAAGGAATATGGCATTCGCGTGATAGTCCGCGTTGTAAAAGTCCTGGCTGTCGCAGGTAAGGCCGCCCAGGAAGACACGCTGGTACTCGTCGTTCCACTTGTTTACGGGAAGGAGGATGAAACGCTGGTTAAGTCCCCAGGTGTCCGGGAGGCAGGTCATGAAGGAATTGTCTATCATGTACCATTTTTCACGGTCGTTCTGCTGCTTGATGTCCAGGATCTTGAAAATGGTGGCACCGCTTTCGCCAACGGTGAATGAACCGAACTCCGTGAAGATATCCGGTTCCTGGACTCCGTAGGAATTACATGTGACCTTAATCTGGTTGATGATTTCCTCCACCATGTACTCATAGTCGAAGTCCTGCGCCAGCGAGGTCTTGTTGGGAAGGCCGCCGCCTATGTTAAGGCTGTCCAGTTCCGGGCATATTGCTTTGAGTTCGCAGTATACCTTGACGCACTTTGAGAGTTCGTTCCAGTAGTAGGCCGTATCCCTGATTCCGGTGTTGATGAAGAAATGCAGCATCTTGAGGTGGAAGTTGGGATACTTTGCCACCGTGTCCTTGTAGAACTTGAGGATATCGGAATACCGGATACCCAGGCGGGAGGTATAGAAATCAAAGTTCGGTTCCTCTTCAGAAGCAATGCGGATACCCATCATGGTATCCTCTTCAATGAGGTCCGCAAGGTCTTCGAACTCATTCTTGTTGTCAAGTACAGGGATAATGTTCTTCCAGCCTTTTTTGCGCAGTTTGGCAATGTTCTGGATATACTGCGGGCGCTTGAAGCCGTTGCAGATAATATAAAGGTCTTCCTTATTGACGGAACCGTCCCTCTCCAGGGCCTCCACCAGGTCCAGGTCATAGGCCGATGAGGTCTCGAGGTGGATGTCGTTCTTGAGGGCTTCGTGGACCACGAATGAGAACTGGGAACTCTTTGTACAGTAGCTGTAATGGTATTCTCCCTGATAATCGGCCTTTGCCATTGCTACCTTGAAGAGTCTCTTGGCTCTTTGGATCTGGGACGATATCTTTGGCAAGTAGGTGATTTTCAGGGGAGTACCATACTTTTCGATTATGTCCATCAGGTCAATGTCGTTGAACAGGAGATTGCCGTCGGCAACCATGAACTCGTCCTGCGGGAAGTCGAAGGTCTGTTCAATAAGGTCGATGTATTTATTCTTCATTGGTCTTAGTGAGAAATAGTGTACAAATATACGTAAAAAGTGTTATTTTTGCACAGATGAATCGGAAAGTTTTGGCATACCTCGGAGCACTTGCCCTTGCATGGGCATGCAGCACCACCCGCTCCCTCCGGGACGGGGAGTATATCCTGAGGGAAACCAAAATTGTCACGGACAATCCGTCGTTCAGCACATCGGAACTTGCCCCCTACATAAACCAGAAGCCAAACACCTATTTTGCAGGCGTCAATCCTCTTCTATGGCTCTACAGCCTTGGCGGAAAGGGAGAAACCGGACTTGGAAGATTCATTCAGAAACTTGGTGAAGCCCCAATTATCTACGACCCCTTCAAAGTTCAGGAAAGCGAGATTGGCATTGAGAACCATCTCCGGCGCACAGGGTACTATGGATCGCAGGTTGAGAGCCAGGTAGAAGTAAAGGGACAGAAAGTATACGTAACATATTACGTAGCCGTTGGCAAACGCTATAAGATAAGTGCCATAGAGTATCAGATTCCATCATATGGTACTTTCAGGCAGGATTTTGAGGAGGATTTGCCTAACACTACCATCAAAAAGGGCCAGTACCTCTCCGAAAACGCCCTTGACCAGGAAGCAACCCGTTCAGCACAGTATTTCCGGACCAAAGGCTACTACGGATTCACCAAGAGTTTCTACGCCTTCGAGGCAGACACGCTCTCCGCAGACGGTAAAGCGAGACTTAAGATGGAAATCCGGGACTATGCCCTGGGAGACCTCCCTGAATCGGCCCGGGAGCATCGGAAATATACGATAGGGGGGATCACCATTTCCCGCCCAGAGAATCTTCGTATAAGGCAGTCCGTTCTGGAAAACCTGAACATGCTGCGCCCCGGCCAGCTCTACGACGAAAGGGAAATCAATACTACGTATTCACGTTTCGCCAGCGTGGGAATGCTCTCCGGAGTAAACATCAACATGACCCCGGCCGGGGATAAGGTAGATTGCGACATATCCCTCCGCAACGGCCGTCTGCAGGGCTTCAAGACATCGCTGGAGGCATCGGTGAACTCTACCGGCCTTTTCGGTATATCCCCGCAGCTGAGCTACTATCACAAGAATGTCTTCCACGGCGGAGAAATCCTGAACATCGGCCTTAAGGGTAACTTCCAGTTCAAACCGGGGGACAGTGCTTATTCTACGGAAGTTAGCGTCTCCTCAAGCGTGCGTTTCCCAAAGGCACTGGGACTTCCAAACCACCTGTTCGTTGGCCCGTACATCCCCAGAACGGACGTAAGCGCCTCTTTCAGCTATCAGGACCGCCCGGAGTACCAGAGGACCATGATTTCAACGGCCATCTCCTATACCGGCCGTTGGGGGAACCGCCTGTCGTACCAGCTGTCGCCGTTCCAGGCAAACATAGTCCGCCTGTTCAATATAGACAGCGGCTTTTACAACAGCCTGGCAAAGAGCAATCCCTTCATCCTGAATGCGTATAAAGACCACCTTGACATTGGCGTAGGCGGTACCTTATATTATACTACGGACAACTCCTCCGTTCCCACTACACCTTATCATTATATAAGGTTCGGCGCAGACCTTTCCGGCAATGTCGTAAGCGCTTTCAACAGGTGCATGCCTCTGAATGCGTCCGGGCAAAGGACAATTTGGGAGATACCCTATTCACAATACGTCCGTGGAGAGTTCCAGGCCGGCAAGGTATTCCGTTTCGGGTACCGTGACCTTCAGGCCCTTGCCCTCCACATAATGGCCGGTGCCGGTTACGCATATGGCAACTCTGCAGGCCTCCCTATTGAAAAGCAGTTCTACAGCGGCGGCGCAATGTCCATGAGAGGCTGGCAGGCAAGGACCATCGGTCCCGGAACATCGGCCATGCTGGAAGAATTCGCCATTCCAAGCCAGATTGGTGAGATGAAGCTTGAGGCTAATATTGAGTATCGGTTCCCGCTTTTCTGGAAACTTGAAGGCGCCCTTTTTGCCGATGTCGGAAACATCTGGGACATCAACTCTGACACTGAAGGCGCCACCTTCAATTTCAAGACCTTCCCCGAAGCCCTTGGTGCAGACTGGGGACTTGGTGTCAGGGTTAACCTGAGCCTCATCCTTATTCGTGTCGATGCCGGCATGAAAGTGCACGATCCCGCCCTTCCGGAAGGAGCACGGTGGATTGCGCCAAATAGATGGCTCACATCGGACAACTTCGCGTTCCACTTCGGCGTGGGATATCCGTTCTAATCTTTTTTAGGGTAGTATTTTGGCCAGCAGGCCTCCAAATAGGCACGCAGGACATCTTCATGCCTGTTTTGCTGCGGCTGGTAGAAGACGGTGCCCTTGATCTGCTCCGGCAGGAATTCCATGTCGGCAAAATGTCCCGGATAATCGTGGGCGTACTTATATCCGTCCGAATACCCAAGCTCTTCCATAAGCTTTGTGGGAGCGTTCCTGATGGGGAGGGGGACCGGCAGGTTGCCCGTCTCTTTAACAAACGCCAGGGCCTTTTCTATGGCCATATATGAGCCGTTGCTCTTGGGGGACGATGCAAGGTAAACCGTTGTCTCTGCAAGCGGAATCCGCCCCTCCGGCATACCTATCTTGGAAACCACCTCGAAGCAAGCGTTGGCAAGAAGGAGAGCGTTGGGATTGGCCAGACCTACGTCTTCCGATGCCGACAGACAAAGGCGGCGGGCAATGAACAGAGGATCTTCTCCGCCGTCAATCATCCTTGCCAGATAATAGATGGCAGCGTTGGGATCTGACCCGCGGATACTCTTTATAAAGGCGGAAATAATGTCATAGTGCATTTCTCCGTCCTTGTCATAAATGGCCATGTTTTCCTGGATGGAAGCGGTTACGGTGGCGTTATCTATAAGCACCTGCTTCTTTCCGGCCTGGGCATCGACCACAATTTCAAGAACATTCAGGAGTTTCCTGGCATCCCCGCCGCTATAACGCATGAGAGCCTCCGTTTCCACCACTTTAATCTTCTTCTCCTTAAGGAGCACGTCTTCCTTGAGTGCCCGGTCCAGAAGCACCTGCAAATCTTCTTTTTCAAGGGATTTCAGGACAAAAACCTGGCAGCGGGACAGAAGGGGAGTGATAACCTCGAAAGAGGGATTCTCCGTGGTGGCCCCGATAAGGACGATTGTACCGTTCTCCACCGCCCCAAGAAGCGCATCCTGCTGGGCTTTGTTGAAGCGGTGAATCTCGTCGATGAAAAGGATGGGAGCGCCCTTCTGATTAAATAGGGAAGAGCGCCCGGCCTTTTCAAATACTTCCCTCACTTCCTTTACACCTGCCGACACGGCCGAAAGGGTGAAGAATTCCCTGTCAAGGGTAGATGCAATGATGTGCGCAAGCGTTGTCTTACCCACACCGGGAGGGCCCCAGAGGATGAATGACGACAGATTGCCGGATTCAATCATCCTGCGGAGCACACAGCCTCCCCCCACAAGATGACGCTGACCCACATACTGGTCCAGCGTCCGGGGTCTCAGCCGCTCCGGGAGCGGTGGTAACATTGCCGACGTTGCGCTCATCAGATCTGTTTTGAAAATACGCGTCTGCGACGCTTGAATTCACGGCGATAGTCGTTCCAAAGGTTCTGGACAGCGTTGTTGCTCTCCATCTCTGCATTGGACTCTCCGTACTTGAATCCGCCGTTAATAAGGTTTGGAATAATCTCGTTGAAAAGAAGTGCATGAACGCCCTTGTTCTGATACTCTTGATCTACTGCTATCAGCAGAAGTTCAAGGGCCTCCTCATACTTCCAGAACATGGATTTAAGGAGACGGAACCAGCCAAAGGGTAAAAGATATCCTTTGCTCTTTTGCACGGCATGTGCTATGGACGGCATTGTGATAGCCACGGCCACCAGCTTGCCTTCCTTGTCCTCAACGATGGTTACAAATCTGAGGTCCAGAAGACCAAGATACGTATCCACATAGGAATCTATAACTTCCGGAGGGAGCACGGTGAAGTCGAACAGACCTTTGTATGTACGGTTAATAAGGTCGAATATCTTCTGACCGTAATGCTCCTTGTTCACCTCTTTCTTGGTAATATGCCTTACATGTAGACCATAACGGCTGGAGATGGTGGCGCTGACGCGGCTGACCCGCTCAGGGATTGCGTCCGGGACATAAATCCTGTACTCCAGCCAGTCATTGGCTTTAGTCATTCCCAACGCCTCGAAATGGGAGGCATAGTATGGATAATTATACTTCAGGGCGAAGGAGGAGATATCGTCAAAACCCTCTATGACGCAGCCCTCGCTGTCAAAGTCAGTGAAACCAAGCGGGCCGGAAATCTGGGTCATGCCATTCTCCTTGCCGAAGGCTATTACAGCCTCCAAAAGAGCTCTGGAGACCTCTTTGTCGTCAATGAAGTCAATCCAGCCAAAGCGGACCTCCGCATGGTTCCAGTCACGGTTTGCAATCTCGTTGATTATTGCCATTACACGTCCTGCAACCTTTCCGTCCTTGTATGCCAGGAACTTTTTGGACTTGGAGTACTTGCCCATCGGGTTCTTGGAAGGATCCAGGGTAGAGAGTTCATCCATGTAAAGATTGGGAACGTAATAGGGACAGTCTTTATAAAGACGCAAAGGGAACTTCACGAAAGTGCGAAGTTCCTTTGCAGTCTCTACTGTCTTGATAATAACAGACATTATTTAAGGTTTAGGTTTAGTACAAGGTAAGGTTTAAAGGTTGGGGAACTCGAATACTGCAGGAGCTGCGGGAGCAGGCTCTTCGGCCTTGGGGGCCTCTGCGGCCGGTTCTTCAGTCTTGGGTTCAAGGACAGTCTCTAGAAGCTGTTCTGCAGCAGTTGCTTCCTGCTTTGCGGCTTCCTCAGCTGCAGCAGCGGCGGCTGCTTCCTGCTTGGCAGCTTCTTCAGCAGCAGCCTTTGCAGCCTTCTCAGCCTCCATCTTGGCGGCGACAGCTTCAAGCTCTGCATTCTTGGCAGCGGCCTTTTCAGCAGCAGCTGCAGCCTTCTCCTGAGCCTTTGCAGCCTTTTCAGCTTCCTTGGCGGCCTTAGCATCTGCCTTTGCCTTGGCAGCTGCTTCCTTGGCAGCCTTTGCCTCAGCGGCAGCCTGCTCCTTGGCTTCCTTCTCCGCTATCTTTGCAGCCTTGGCATCTTCCTTGGCCTGCGCGGCAGCAGCCTTTTCAGCTTCCTTGGCGGCCTTGGCGTCTTCCTTGGCCTTCTGCTCAGCAGCCTTGGCTTCCTCTGCCTTAAGCTTCTCGTATTCCTTCAACTCCTTCTCCTTTGCTTTCTGCTCTTCCTTCTCCTTCTTTTCTGCAACCTTTGCAGCTTCCTTCTCCTTCTGATCCTTGATAATCTGCTTGCTCATCTTGCGGTAGTCTATCTGGCGCTTGCCAAGAGCGAAGGACAGACCTACATAAGCATTGAGATTAAGGTCATCTGCGGGAACCATGACATAAGGCTTTACCGAATCAGGAATATTCTCAAACAGGCCACCTATATTAAAGAGTTTGGTAGGAATAACGTCAATACCGGCAAACAGATTGAACAGGCCGGGATGAATGTTGATGGCACCACCGAAAGTCTTTCCAAAATTGCCAAGTTTTGAACTTGCGGAAACACTCAGGAAGTTCAGGAGAGTTACATTGGCAGAGAGGAGCAGTTCATCCTTATTAAATGAGAAATCCCCATTGTACATAGTGTACAGGGCACCCAAAGATATCCACTGGAGGAAAGGAATGCGAAGCTCTGCACCGGCATTGATGCGGTAGGGGAGTTTCTCCCATGTGCCACCGGCAATCTTTGCATTTTCAGGAGCGGGATCTGCCTTGAACTTGTAAATGCCGCTGAGGGACTTGAGGAACTGACTGAACTGGTCCTCGTCCGTTGCTTTGGAGGAATCGAATGTGGAGACATTGGATACTGAACCCACAATTTCATCCACCCAGTTGACTACACCGAAGTCCAGGATTGCACCCGAAATGGTGAACCAGGGGAAGATGTTTATGCTGAGACCAAAGTCTCCGGCTACGCCTATACCGAGGTTCTTGGTAAGCTTGGCCGTCTCCATTTGAATCTTGCTGTAGTCATAATACCCGTTTTCGTCTACGCCAAGACTGGCGAAGGGGACAGAACCTGAAAGAGTTCCCTTGGCGTCTATCTGCCAGTTGGAGGTGGACATATCTACGGATAGTTTATCCATATGCATGGAAGCATTGGCTAAACCCACGAGACCTTTGATCCTGAAACCGTAGTTGACTTTATTCTTGATAATCTTGGTGACGCCGTAAGCAAGCTCAAGGTAGTTTCTGGAGGTAACGCCGGTGCCGCCGAATTCGAACTGGTTCCTGGTAGCGGTACCGTCTTTCAGGAAATAGAACAGGTCGTAGGGGAGATCCATGCGGGTTGTTGACCTTATGGCCACGTCAAAGGTAGACATGGCATGCTTCTCCTTGTTCCAATGTCCGCGTGTCAACAGATTCAGGTTGGTGCTGAGTTCGAACTTGTTGAGACCGTTGTTGAACCCGCTCATGAAATCGTCCGTGGAGATGTCATTGTTCAGGAACAGAACGTACTGGCCGGCAGCGTTCTTCTTTACAAAGTCGGAAAAGCCGAAATCGCTCTGGATGTTGCCGCCAAACTGGCCAAGGCCCAATGAGAAGAAGTTGTGCTCACTGGGGAAGGCCGGATTCATGCGGTATGCATACTGATAGCCGCCCAGGAAGTAACCCGTGGCAAAGTCCTGGGCTTTAGCGCACAGGGCTCCAAACAGAAGCAGGGAAGAAACTGCTAAAAACTTTACTGTTTTCATAATATGGTGTTATTTGTAATTATTTCTTGACAACATCCTTGATGTCCATGGTTATGCCGTCAGGGAGGCTCAGTCTGACATTCTTGAGTGTAAGACTCTGGTTCTTGTTCAGAGGCTCTCCGGCATGATCTGAATCCACTGTTGCATTGAATTTAATGCTTATGCCCTTGATGAGTTTACTTCCGGAAGGAAGAACTATGGTAATCTCGGGAGTTGAGGTTTCAGGTTTTGCAATTGTGCCGGCACCAATTTCAATTACATCGGGCGTAATCTTTACACCCTCAATAGGTTTCTTGTCAGCATCAAGGGCGCTGATGGAAAGACCGAATTTGAAAGGTATCTCATTGATTGCCTGGAGTTTAATGACAGCCTTTGTGTCACCCTTAAGGAAGTCTCCGGCAACGGAAAGATCAACGTCCAGGTCATTCATCTCATAGCCAAGGCTAAGACTTGTAGCCTGGGTAAAGGCTATGGGAGCTTTTACTCCGGCCTGGAAAGAACCGCCATAGTTCTTGCCGGATTCTACGGTAATCCACTGATTCTCATCGAAAGATATTTCAAAATCCTTAACTTCAATGCGGGAGGGGACAGGATTGAGTATTTGGCCAAGGCCTTCTACTTTCTTGTATTTAACGCCATCCAAAACCTTATCCTCAAAGTCTCCAAGGACATACCTGGTTTCGCTGTCTGCATCAAAACTCAAGGGGCCAAGCTGGTACTTGCGATTGCCAATGGCATCCAGATTTGCGTTAAGACCGAAATCAAAGGGGAGTGTGCTGTTCACAGACAGATTCACCTGGACATCAGAAAGCTCAATGGTATTACCATCAGCGCTGAGTTCCTTGGGAAGATTGCCGATGTCAAATCCGTAATTGCCGTCAAAAGCTGGGATTGCATCCTTGGAAAGCTGGATGGTTGCATTCTTGAGAGCAACGTTGGCCGCCGTATAAGTGCAGGAAACGTTAAATGAACCAAGGGATGTATTCTCCTTCACGAGGGTAATTGTATGAGGGCCGTCTCCGGTGAGAACGCCGGCGGCAACAAGAACGGGATATGATTCAAGATCAATAACTTCGGTCTGACCGGTGAAGTCTGCAGGGGAAATTGAGATGGTGCCGTCAACAGAAACGTTACCAACCAGCGCAAGGCTTCCTGCAGTGGGAACGCCGTTGCCTTTGTCAAGGGACTGGAGTGCAAGCGTGAAGGCGAGACCGCTGCCCATGGGTACGTTAACATCCTTGTTTGCAACCAGTTCGCTTCCATTCACAAGAGTGAAATCCGCATTGCTGCAGGATGAAAACTTGAGAAATGAGGGGAGGGATATCTTTGTATCCTTCTTGAAAACGAATTTCTGGAAAGGAATGCCTGAAGGAACAAGCGTGAAAGTGAAATTTCCGTCCAGATCTGCCTTTTTGAAGGACTTGATGAGTTCCGGGAAGCCGGGAATTGTGAAATCAATGTTGAAATTGAATTCATACTTCTGGGAAAGAAGGCTCTCGAAAAATGCTATGTCCACTCCGGATGCAAAGTTCTGGAAATACAATTCCACGGCAGCCCTGTCCGCCTCATTGTAACTGATTGGCGTGTGGGCCGGAATTGTAGCTTCTGTGAGAGACATGGACTGGTTGAAAGCGTTGTTCACATTGAGCTCAAAGGCGGAGGCATCAAATGTAAAACCGTCCCCGATTGACTGAGGTTCAAGGTTATACTCGATGGAATAGTCGCCTTCGGCACTGACTTGGATTATGCCGTTGGCTCCGGAGCCCTCACCGAAGTTAAGAAAATCACCAAGGGTAATCTTTTTCTCTGCAACAACAGTGACCTCAGTGCCTTTGGCAAGAGTGGAGGTAGTGTCAATTTCCGTAACCTCCTCAACTTCAATGAGCCCGCAGGCCTGGGGGAGAAGCGCTGCAAGAGAGAGCGCTGCAAGGGTTAGATGATGAAACTTTTTCATTGATTATTTGTTCTATTTTGTTTCTGGTTTAGGCAACTCTTAGGTATATTAAACACACAAATATAGAAAAATTTTTCAATAAAGTATCGCGCACGCGTGAATTTTCGATTCTCGCACGCAAAAGGCATACATTCCCTCTTGTTACACAATTTATATTATGTTAAGTTGTGGATATGGAATTATTCCCCTACCTTTGCTTGGAATAATAATAAACAAATGTCAAGACGCAGAGTTGATCTCCTCCTGGAGAACGTTCAGATTGAAAATGTAGCAGCCGAGGGCAAGGCCATAGCACACGTTGACGGAATGGTTGTATTCGTGGATTTCGCCGTTCCGGGTGATATTGTTGACATACAGGTCACAAAGAAAAAAAAGAGCTACATGGAAGGTTTCATAAAACGCATTGTCAAACCTTCAAAAGACCGACTGGAGCCATTCTGCGAACATTTCGGAGTTTGCGGCGGATGCAGATGGCAGCCACTGCCATACGGAATGCAACTTGAAGCCAAGCGGCGGCAGGTAGAAGATCAGTTGGTGAGAATTGGCCATCTGGAAGTCCCGGATATCAGGCCCACACTCCCCTCCGAGAAGACTAAAGAATACCGTAACAAGCTGGAATTCAGCGCTTCCTGCCGCCGGTGGGTGTTAAATGGAGAAGACCCGGACAGTATTCCTGAAAACGACCGCATGGGCCTCGGCTTCCACGTGGGCAAATTCTTCGATAAAGTGCTGGATATCAAGCAGTGCCACCTTCAGGCAGAGCCTTCCAATGCCATCCGCCTGTTTATCAAGCAGTTCTGCATAGAAAACGGATATGTGTTCTACAATATCCGGGAGAACCACGGCTTCTTCCGCAACATGTTCGTCCGCACAAACGAGGCCGGAGACGTCATGCTCATTGTCTGCTTTGCTCTGGACGATAAACCCCGCATCAAGGCCCTCCTGGATGCCGTTTCGGCAGAGTTCCCTCAGATTTCAAGCCTCTATTACGTTGTAAATGAGAAGCTTAACGATTCAATAGCAGACCTCTCCCCTATCCTTTACAAAGGCTCACCTTTCATAGAGGAAAAGATGGAAGGCCTCAGTTTCAAAATAGGCCCCAAGTCATTCTACCAGACCAATTCCCTCCAGGCTTACCGCCTTTACAGCACGGCGCGCGATTTTGCCGCCCTTACCGGAAAAGAGGTGGTTTATGACCTTTATACAGGCACCGGAACCATAGCCCAGTTCGTGTGCGGAAAGGCGTCAAAAGTTATTGGAATAGAGTATGTCCCAGAAGCCATAGAAGACGCAAAAGCCAATGCGAAGGCCAATGGTATAAGCAATTGCGAATTCTTTGCCGGAGACATGAAAGATGTTCTGAATGAGGCGTTTATACAAAAGCATGGAAGGCCTGACGTCATTATTCTGGATCCTCCGCGTGCGGGAATTCACCCTTCTGTTGCAGATGTCATCCTGAAGGCCGCTCCGGACAGGATGGTATACGTCAGCTGTAACCCCGCCTCTCAGGCAAGGGACCTTGCAATCCTGAGCAAAGACTATAAGATAGAAGCCGTGCAGCCTGTGGACATGTTTCCCCACACCATGCACGTAGAAAACGTTGTCGCGCTTACTCGCAGGTGATAACCGCCCTAAGGGTCTCCTTATTTCCTCCAGCATACTCCACGATGGCCTGGATGGAGTGTATGCCCCTGGTGAGAAGCACACTGTCATCGAAAGTTATCTCACCATCAAAGAGCCAGGTTATGGTCACAGGCTCAAAAGAGCCCCTGGATACCTTCAGAGGCAGGGTCTCCCCTGCTCTCCAACTCCTGCCGCCAAGGTCTATGGATGCGTATCCCATCTCTGCAAGTGAATGTACGTCAGTCACTTCCCGAATGCCTGCTGTAAGGAGAAGGTCCATGTAACCGGTGCTTACCCTGTCCGATGTCATTGGCATCCAGTCAGACTGCTCAAGACTCAGCTTCGCATAAAAACTGTTTCCCTCATGCCCAAGCATGGCAACGCCCAGCGGATAGACGTAGGGGGACCCTTTGATACCATACCCCACATAGAGGTCGGAACCTTCAGGGATACGGATATCGGCATCCGAGATATCGACTTCATTGAGTTCATCAATGCCATAAACCGGTTCTTCCACTTCCCTTGTGAATATCCTCTTTCCACCGTAATCGATAATAACATAAACGGCTTCGGCCGGGTTGGGGCTGAAAATGGAGAAAGATACCTTCTCTATCCTCCTGCCGGAATAACGGAACAGCTCTTCCGAAGTGAACCGGACCGCACCCATACAGTCTCCGAAGTCTGTGGATGGCAGCGGATAGAATATCCTGGTCTGGGAGGCATCGTACTTCTGGAGTGTCTCAAGGGAGGACTCCCCTGCCTTCATAATCTGGACGGAAACATATGCACTTCTCCAGTCGATGACACCCTCCACCTGGGTTTTACGGTATCCGTCGCCATAAACGCTCAGGACGAACGGGGTGCCGGAAGGAGTGTCTTCAAGGTCAAGGACAAACCTGCCGTCGCTGCCGGTTACGGTGCGGCTTTCAGATATGTCTATTGCGATAACGGCGCCGCCCACCGGAAGCCCGTCCAGGGTGGTTACCATGCCGCTGACATTGGTACCGCGTCCCCTCAGGACATGCGCCATTGCCCCTTCTTCAGCGAGTCTTATATCAACCACCTGATAATCGGTACCAGACCCGTTCCATCCCACAGGATCAAAATGAGTCATCCCGGAAATGCCCGGGAACACTATGCCCGCACTCTTGCCTATATAGTTGGTGGATGAAGGAGCCGCTGCAGGGATGATATATGCCAGAGGATGGGATGAACAGGTGTTCAGGTTATTAAGGTCTTCCCAGTTCTCCCAGTAGTACAATGCGCTCTGGCCTCCGAATGCTATGTTTTCGGAACGGTCTATGTGGTAAAGGAGGAGCCCTTCCGGCAAAGGGGCATCCCAGCCCTGCGCATTACGGTACTCCCATAAGAAATACTCCCCTTCCACACCGGACGGGACCATGTAGGCTGCGTTTTCCTGAACGGGACGCCAAAGAATGTCGCCATCCGGGATAACAGGGACATCGTCCATATCTATCCAGCCAAGCATTGAGCGCTCCAGGACATTGAAGTAAGGCGGGGTGCGGCCGTCGTTGTTGTAAAGGCCGTAACTCATTGTCGAGAAATCATACATCCCCCCTGTATTGCCGTTGGCGCTGCCATCAGTGTCATAAAAGTCCGGGAGACCAAGCGAGTGGGAGAACTCGTGGCAGGTGGAGCCTATCCCCTTGAAACTGGTGCCCGAATTGCCGTTCAACTCTGAAGTGCAGAAGTACCGGCCCAGCGCCAGACCATCGAAAACCGGCTTCTTTACGATGGCATTGTCCGACTTCTGGACATCCCATTGATGAGACCAGATGGCGTCCGCCGGCCCCGACTCCGACTCGTCATATCCTGCGAAATAGAACAGCACCATGTCCACCAGGCCGTCCTGGTCAGCGTCATAGACGGAGAAATCTACGGTATCGTTCAACAGGACACATGCATCGTATAAGGCGACTTCGGGCGCTTTGTCCTCCCCGTTGGAGTTGTTTGCCCCGTAAAATGCCATGTTCTTTTCCAGCCTCACCGGCTCCAGTACATCGAATACCGGGGTAAACTGTCCATGTGAATTTTCCACGAAAAAGTCACGGACAGATCCGTTTGCCCCGTCGTCTGAATACCCTTCCTGGTTGAGCATACGGTCAAACCTGTCAGCTATGTCCTCGAAGGAGAAAAAGACGTCGGCAAACTCCACCAGCACCACGGGAATGCGCCGCTCGCCGGTTGTCATGTAAGCTTTCGCAGGAGTTCTGTGCCTGGAGCGGAAGCGTGGAGATGACTGGGACGATGGCCTCACGCTAATGGCCGATTTCCTGTAAAAACCCTTTGAATCCATCGTCAGGACATTTCCTGCAGCGTCAGTGGCCCAGTGGCAGAACTCGTCTCCGTGGAGGGTCAGGCTTATTGTGGTGCCGTCGGGCTGGCGGTATTGATGCACTCCGGGGCGCGCCGGGCCGGCTTGCGCCACAGCGCAAAGGAGCATGGCGGCCACAAGCGATATGACAGCACGGCGTCTCATCTTTCAATGATAAAATATTCTGACTCATTCTTCCTGAGCCACACAAGCGTATTTGTAACCCTGACCACTTCCACATCTACGGAAGGCACGTACATCTCTTCCATGCCCTGGCGTACCACCTTGTAGCTCACATTGATATACTCTCCGGATTTCAGGTTCCAGGGGATGATTCCAATTGACAATACGGTAAGAGTTGAAGGCTCCGTAATGCGATATATCCAGCTGTTTCCGAAATGGAATGAGGAAGACTGCCGGGAGCCCGTCGGAATGACATTAACGCCTTCTATGCCATAAAAACCGGGGACCTTATTGAGTGTAAGAGGATCAGGAACACCTTGCTCCAGGGTAACCTGTACAGAGTGTTCACCCGCCTTGAAGAGTATCCTGGCTGTCCTTGGATATATGCTCTCGTTTGAAGCAGCGGTGTATGGAAGCGTCCAGGCGTTCTTTCCGGTCTTGGTCCTCTCACCTAAGCTTATCCATGCAGCGTCTTCCGGAAGCGTCACTTCCCATGATGATGCATCGCAGGATATCTTGAACTCAGCTTCCGTACCGTCCGGAGAGATGCTCTTGGTGAAATCCTTCACCTGGCGGTCTATGAGCAGATAATCGGCCTCCGGCACCCGAGTTGGCTCCGTGTTACGGCAGCAGCACACAGGCAGCAGTACCAGAAATAACAATACCGACCGTTTAATACTCATAAAACTATACCTCTTATCCTACAAATATACTATAATTCGCCAATAATTGCTATTTTTGCACCACAAAAATGATGTGACATGTTACTTATGACCATACTCCTTCTGGCTGGCCTTGCCCTTGTGGTATTCGGGGCGGACTGGCTGGTGGACGGAGCATCTTCTGTGGCCCGCCGCGCCGGACTTAGCGAATTTGTCATAGGCCTTACCATAGTAGGAATGGGTACATCGGCCCCGGAGATGGTAGTGAGCCTGCTTGGCGCGTTGGAGGGGAACGGAGATATAACCGTGGGCAATGTGGTTGGCTCAAACATTTTCAACACCCTCCTGATACTGGGTCTGACGGCGGTTATCCTTCCCATCGGAATCACCGCAACCAACAGGAAGAGGGACATCCCCGCTAACATTGCAGTTACCCTCCTTCTGGCGCTGCTTGGACTTGAAAAGACTGTTTTCGGAATTGGAACCGACGGTCTCAGCCGCCTGGACGGAGCGGTCCTGCTTATCCTGTTTGCCGTCTATATGTTCATCAGTTTCAGGAGCGGAAAGGATAATCAGCCTGATCCGGACGGTCAGAAGAAACAGAAACTGTGGCTGTCCATACTGATGATTCTGGGCGGCCTGGCGGCTCTTGTTATCGGCGGAAACCTTTTCGTTGACAATGCCACCGGAATCGCTTCCACTCTGGGCATAAGCGACAAATTCATTGCCGTAACAATCCTTGCCGGAGGCACTTCCCTCCCGGAGTTGGCAACCTGCGTAGCCGCCGCGGTAAAGAAGAAAGGCCAGCTTGCACTTGGCAACATCATAGGCTCCAACCTTTTCAATATCCTGCTCATTCTGGGCACTTCAGCTGTAATTGCTCCAGTGTCGTTCCAAAGTATCAACCTGATTGATATGGGGGCGCTTCTGCTCAGCGCCATAGCCCTTGCCACCAGCCTTGTTGTGGGGAAGAAAAACCAGCTGGACCGCCTGGACGGAGCACTCTTTCTGCTCATCTGGGCAGCTTACATGACTTATCTGATAATCAATTTGTAAAATATGAAATTACTGTATATTCTTCAAGCCGCAGTTGCCAGTGATATAGCCGGAAAGTTGAACAAGGATTCCCTTGCCGTAAAACGCCAGGCCCTGGTTGAAACCATAAAGACTACTCCGACCGACCAACTTATAGACAATCTCCTCTCCCAGGCTATCCAGTTCGGAATCAAGGTCCTTGCCGCACTTCTCATCTTCATTATCGGCGCTTGGATCATAAAACTCATAAAGAACGGACTCAAGAAAGGCTTCGCGCGGAAGAATACGGAGCAAACCCTGGCATCCTTCACTCTCAGCTTTGTCAGCATCGGGATGTGGATTTTGGTAATTATCATTTCCATCAGCACCCTTGGCATAAATACCACATCGCTTGCCGCCCTACTGGCAGCCGGAGGCATGGCTATAGGCCTGGCCTTAAGCGGGACGGTCCAGAATTTCGCCGGAGGCATCATGATTCTGGTTTTCAAGCCCTTCAAGGCTGGCGATTTCATTGAAGCCCTCGGCTACAGCGGCACAGTCACGGATGTTAACATCGTGAGTACCAAACTCCTCACAACGGACAACCGCCGCATTGTCCTTCCCAACGGAGCCCTTTCCAACGGCAATATCAACAACATCAGCGCAATGCCCCTGAGGAGGGTCGACATAAACGTCAGCATTCCTTACGGCACAGATGCAGAATCTGCGAAGAAAGCTCTTCTGGAAATAATCGGGACATGCCCATACGTCCTTGATTCATCCACTCCCGGAGCATCGGACCCGTTTGTGGCCGTGATGAATCTGGGAGATAACAGCGTCAATATAGTAACCCGCAGCTGGGTTTCAACTGCGGATTACTGGAATGCGTATTTCTTCCTTAATGAGAACATCTATACCCAGCTGCCGTCAAAGTACGGAATTGGATTCCCCTTCCAGCAGATGGATATCCATATCAAGAACTAGAGTTCTTCCTTGGAAAGGACAGGATTGCTGTAGATATGCAGCAGGATGTCCCTGAGGTCTTCCTGATTGAGGGTTGGCTCCACCTTGGTGAGCTGGCCCTCAATATACTTCTCGAAGGCGGCCAGTTCTTCGGCTGTATACTTATCCGAGTATTTTGAGCCGCCGTTAACTATATCGTATGCCATGTAGTTGGTTTTCCAGAGGCGGTAACCGCTTATTATGCGGCGGTCCATTGCATGGCGGATGCTCTGGAAGCGGTCGTTCTTGTCGCAGAGGGAGGCTTCATACAGTTCTTCGTCCGTGAGAGAGTCCCCTATCTGGAGGTGGACGTTGCCTTTGTACTGCTTGATGCCCAGCATGATACTCTGGAGGTCTTCATGCTCCGTCTTCACATACTTCTGGGTACGGGAGATGAGGATTTCCCTGGCTTTAAGGATGTCGCAGGGCTCGTACTCGTAGGAAATGCTCATGGGGACTATGTTCAGCTCCCTGAAATCTTTCACGAAATCTCCGCTGCCGCTCATGTTGAACATCTTCAGGAGTCCCTGTTCCGTAATATCCAGACCGTTTTTGGTACGGCCTTCCTTCTGGGCAATCCATACGGAAGAGGCGCCACCGGTAACCGTTTCCCTGATATATTTGGAAAGGAGCTGGGACGACAGGTATAGCTCCCGGGCCGATATTCCGCGGATAACCTTGATCATACGGTTGGAGCGGATAAGAAGCTCTACCGTAGGGTCCTTGAGGAGGTTGTCCCCTACTGCAATCTGAGTCATTGGAAGGCCGTTGCGGTAAAGGATAATCTGGGTGAATGCCGGATCCAGGATGATATCCCTGTGGTTTGACATGGCCAGATAGCAGCCGTTTATGGCTTTCAGTTTGTCCAGACCATCATAGGTGAAGTCCTTGACAGTGGTCTTTATGACCCATTCCACTGCATTTGACATGACCATGGACTGGAACTGGTCCACGGTCTTTATGCTGTGGAGAATATCGCGCAGATATGTCTCCGGCTGGTTTGGAAAGATATACTTTGAAACCCACGGAACCGCCGGATGGTTTGCCACCTTGTAAAGGCCGGCGGAAGCATCTTCGTCCCCAAAGGGGGCTATATCGTTGAATTCGCTGTTCTGATCCATACGCATTTCATTTATCCATGCACAAAGTTAGCAAATTATTCCGCCCTTTCCAACAGGGAACTGTCCCCGTAGCTCAGGAAGCGGAATCCGTTTGCCAGGGCGTAGTCATAAATAGTGCGCCAGTCACCTCCCACAAAAGCCGACACCAGAAGTATAAGCGTGCTTTCTGGCTGGTGGAAATTGGTCACCAGATGCTCTACAATGCGGAATCTAAACCCCGGGACTATGATAATCCTGGTCCCCAGGGAAAGGCTCTCCAGGCCATTCCGGCAAAGATAGGCGACAATAGCATCAAGTGCATCACGCGTAGAATAAGTGTATTCCCGGGTGTATGGCGCCCACTGATCCACATCTTCCGGATGCCCTTTCTCAATACAGGAAACACCCGCATAATAAAGGGATTCAAGTGTCCGGACCGATGTGGTCCCTACCGCAATGACGCTGCGCTTACCGTCCCTCAGAGCCTCTATAAGGGATTTGGATACCACGAAAGGTTCCCTGTGCATGGGGTGTTCGCTCACCAGTGAGCCCTTCACGGGAAGGAAAGTCCCCGCGCCCACATGAAGGCATACCGTTTCAGTGTCTATTCCCTTGGCTCTGATTTCCCCAAGCACCTTTTCAGTGAAATGCAGACCGGCCGTAGGCGCAGCCACGGAACCTCTGATACGGGCATAGAGCGTCTGATATCGCTCCACGTCCACTGCTTCAGATTCGCGGTTCAGATATGGAGGAATGGGGATTGTTCCGCAGATTTCAAGCACCCTTGAGAAAGGGATTCCGCCCTTCCAATCAAAGCGGACATGTCCGGTCTGGCCTTCCCTTTCCACAAGAGTGGCAGTCATTGAAAGGGCCTTGATTTCCTGCGAGTCCTGGGGATTCAGCAGGGTAAGGACGTCACCCTTCCACTTCTTGGCATTGCCAAGGACACATTTCCAGGTAGTGGTGACCGTTGCAGCAAATGCCGTGTTATATTCGACAGGAAAAACCGGCTCAAGGCAGAATATCTCTATATGGGCCCCTGTAGGTTTTACAAAGTGAAGCCTTGCGGGAACAACCCTGGTATCGTTGAACACCATCAGAGCATTATCCGGCAAAAGTGAAGGAAGTTCCCTGAAAATGTACTTAGACACCTTTCCGTCTTTATAATAAAGGAGTTTCGAGCCATCGCGCTCAGGAAGCGGATATTTGGCAATACGGGCGTCTTCAAGCGGATAATTGTAGTCTTCTATATGTATCTCAGGTATCATGAGAATTCAATATTTGTACAAAGTTAACCATTTTATCGCAAATACATAAATGCGGGCGAAAACAGTATTTCAAGCATCATGCATGTTTACAAATTTAAACTTACAACCACTCCTCCTTTGCTATATTATGTAAACAAGCGGCAGATTGTTCAATAATATGAAAATGCGGAAGAAACAATACCAGGGAGCATATTCATATAATGTTCCACGCTATACATATATTACTATATTTCAGTTAGTTATATATCACAATATGAAGAATAAATCAAGTATAATCCGATAGTCAAAAACATTATTGTTTTAATAATAGCGATATTATTAGATTAATTGGTATTATTATTCTTATATTCAGCATATTAACAATATTTATATAAAGTAAAATTATACATATTTATCAACACTTATCCCCTATCCCTGTTCAGAAATATACTTGGCATTTGCTTGCAGAATTATGTCACTTTGATTACATTTGTAAAAACATTGTTGTAAATCATGAATCGACGTCTTTTGCTCTTTTTGCAGGCTCAAAACATCACGCAGTCACAATTTGCGGACACTCTTTCCGTAGCACGCGGATCTGTCTCCCATATTCTCTCCGGAAGGAACAAGCCGGGGTACGAATTCCTGGAAAGCCTTGCCCTCCACTACCCCATTCTGAACATGGACTGGCTGTTTACGGGAAAAGGGTCAATGTACAAGGATGCGGCTTCGCCTGAGAATCTGCCCGGGGATGTAAGCGGGAGTCGGTTTCCAGCGTCTCAGACACCTGAAATTGACCATATCATGGTATTCTTTAAGGACAATACTTACAAGATTTACACGGCAGAGCAATAATTTTTGTATCTTTGCACTGATACAAAGCGCATCTGCAGATATGCTGTTCGGAAATAAGAATACCACAAAGCTTGCAAAAGAGGTCTCCGGGGTCCAATTCCGCCATCCCATAGGCTCCCCGATGCCGTGCAAGAGCGCCTCTTTCATTGTTCTTACTCCCCCAAAGGAAAATGTAATCAACTGGATATCAGCTGTCAGGCAGCAGTTCAAAGGCAAGGGGGTCATAGTGGATGTATCGGAGGATATCCAGAGAAACTTCTCCCTTTCATACGACTTTGCGGATATTCTGATCCTCAATCCCGACAAGAACGGCGGCATCAATGCCATGGATATCTCGGATACTGTTTCCATGCTGGATTCCCTGCTGTCTCTCCGTCTTTGCTATGAGAAGTATACGCCGGTGTACCTTAGGCTTTCCAATGAACTGACTCCAGACGAACTCAATACACTTCTCTCTTACAGCAGGTTATCCGGAATAGACGGCTTGGCTGCACAAGGACTTGAGAGAGTCAGGAGCATAATTGAGCTCACTCAGGGCCGCATACCCGTCCTTGGTTGTACGGGGAATCCTCAGGAAGCACTTCAGATACTTGAAGCCGGGGCATCTCTGGTTGAACTCAATGCCGGCCACCTTGCCGTTAAGAAAACAGTTAAAATACTGGAAAAGTCATGATCAAAGCATCTGTTGTGACTATAGGCGATGAGATTCTCATAGGCCAGATTGTCGATACCAACTCTTCTCATATAGCCCGTGCCCTTGAGGGCGCTGGGGTCAGGATTGCCGGGATGTATTCCATAGCAGACAGTGCCCAGGAAATAGAGAGCACGCTTACAGCCCTCCTTACCTCCTGCGACATAGTTATCACCACCGGCGGCCTTGGACCCACCAAGGACGATATTACCAAAGCCACTCTCCTGAAAATCTCCGGGAGCAAGAGCTACGTAGAAGATGCCGGCCAGATGGAAATGGTCCGTAAGATCCTCCACGGCAGAGGCCTCGACGTACTGCCCTCGAACAGGGCCCAGGCCATGGTCCCGGACAAGGCGGAGGTTATTGTAAACAAGCTTGGTACCGCCCCTATAATGGTTTTCAGGAATGTCTTTGGAAAAGGCACGCTATACTCCTTGCCAGGAGTCCCTCACGAAGCCGTCGGAGCCATCCCGGACATCGTGGAAGACATCAAGAAGCATTTCAGCCTCAGCGAGATAGTTCATACGAACGTAATGGTATACGGGATAGCAGAATCCGCCCTGTCGGAACTTATCGCCCCCTGGGAAGACTCCCTTCCCAAGGACATGCACCTTGCATATCTCCCGAATACGCTCACCGGGATCCGCCTAAGGCTTTCCACTTACTCGGACAATACATCCGATACCATAGACCGACAAAAGGCCCAGATAGCCAAATTAAAGGGCATTCTTGGCAATAAAGTGTATTCGGACAAAGACAGTAATCTGGAAACCGCCCTGGGGGAACTCCTTCTCCAGCGTGGAAAGACCGTTTCCTGCGCTGAAAGCTGCACCGGAGGAGAGATTGCCCATATGCTCACCACGGTCGCGGGCTCATCGGCCTACTTCCTTGGTTCTGTAACCTCCTATGCCGTTTCGGTCAAGGAAAAGGTCCTTGGTGTGGCTCCTGAAATAATTGAAAAGTACGGCGTCGTGTCTGGCGAAGTAGCAGCGGCTATGGCAGAGGGCGTCAAAAAACTTACCGGCAGTGACTACGCAGTAGCCACCACCGGACTGTCCGGGCCTACCGGAGACGGAATCAACCCCGTAGGTACAGTTTGGATAGGAGTCACAGGCCCTCACGGGACCATCAAAGAGAAATACTGCTACCACAATGACCGAAAACGCAATATCGAGCGCTTTGCGGCATCGGCTCTGAACCTTCTGAGGTTATATATACTGGAGGATCAATAGGCTGCAGACTCCACCCTTGAAAGCACATCCATAAGGTTCTGCCCGGAGATCCTGTCAACCTGCTCTCCGGTATAGCCCCTGCGTTTCATCTCTTCGAAAAGGCGCGGCAAAAGCGAAACATCCTCAAGTCCGGTGGGCGTCACCTCGATTCCGTCAAAATCAGAGCCTATCCCAACGTGGTCTATACCGCATATTTCCACGGCGTGGTCAATGTGGTCTATGATTTCCCTGATTCCGGGGAACGGCTTTGCATCGTCCGTAAGGAAGAATGGATAGAAATTGATTCCGACATAACCGTCCGCGTGGGCAATGGCGCGGAGCATGTCGTCGGTAAGGTTGCGCCTGTGGCCGCAGAGGGCCCTGCAACAGGAATGCGTAGCGATTACCGGAGCACTCGAATACCTGATGCAGTCGTAAAATGTGGCATCTGAGCTGTGGGAGACATCGACCATCATCCCAAGGCGGTTCATCTCCCGGACCACTTCCCTTCCGAACGGACTGAGTCCGCCCCATGTCTTAGCCTCTGCAGCGCTGTCCGCAATGGCATTGTCCCCGTTGTGGGTGAGCGTAAGATACCTAACCCCAAGGCGGTGGAACTGCCTCAGGAGCGAAAGGGAGTTCTGAATTGGCGAACCGTTCTCCATTCCAAGGAAAACGGAAAAGATGCCCTTCTTCCTATTGGATTCAGCCTGATCCGGAGATACCGTGATCGCGGCCTTGCCATCCTTTTCAATGGCATCCTGGACGGCTGCAATCATTTCCAGGGCATGCACGGTTGCCGCATCAGGGGCTGTCTCCGCTGGAGTATACAGGGCAAAAAAGGAGCCGTCGACTCCCCCGCGCCTTAGCTTGGGAAAGTCGACGTGCCCGTTACTGTTGTCAATACTGATGTCCCTGGAGCGGAGAAGCTCGGAGGGGGTATCGACATGAGAATCGTAAACCATCGCTTACTTGAGGGGTGAACCCTTGGGAGCAAGCGTAGACTTGACAATCCTTCCAATCTTGAAGACAGGAGAACCGGAATAGAACAGGGTACTGCCGCCCAGTAAGGTTGCATCCACGGTCTCTGCGGAGCTCACGGTAGCCTTGGCACTGCCGTTCATGCTGGCAACTACATCCTTGACGATGAGGCCATCGGCGTCGACGTCGCCATTTTTCTCACCGCGTACGGAAAGATTTGTAGTTTCGCCGGAAAGGACAATCTTGGAGTTTCCTATGGCATTGACGTTGATGTTGTCTGCCTTTGCGGCCAGGGCCATCTTGGCGTTACCGTTACCGTTCACGTTTGCGACGGGGGTCTCAGCGCCGATAGAAATGGTTGTGTTTCCGCTTCCGTTAACGGTAAGGTTACCGGTATTGGCGGAAAGCTTGAGGTTGGAATTGGCGTCGTTGGTAATCTCAATCTTGTCATCTGCCTTGAGGGAAAGGACTGCCTGAGCGTTCTTTGTCATGGTGACGGCGGCAGTGGTTGCGATTACGGAAAGGCTCTTGACCTGTGTCCTGTCACCCATGGTGAGCTGGAGGAATTCGCCGGGGAATTCAACTGCGGAGGTGATGCTGGCGTTGTCTGACATGGTGATGGATGCGACCTCAGGCATGGTTACAACCGCCCTGAATGTGGGCTGGGCTGCATTCTTTGCCTTATAGAGCTTCTTGATGTCCTTGGGAACAGACTTGTCATCATAACCTATATAGAGGGTCTTCGCCCTTACGTATACCTGCACATAAGGAGAAAGGGCATTGTCCACGGTGAGACGGACGCCGCACTCACCCTTGTCAAGGGTAACCTCGAAGTCGTTGGCTACACTGACAGAGTTGAAGTCACTTACCGGAAGAACCTTGTCTTCGAGCTGGATGGTGAAAGACTGCTGCTCCTGGGCAATAGCCACGGTTGCAGAAAGCGCCATAACGGAAGCGATGGTTCCGATAGACTTGAAGAAGTTTTTCATAATCACTTGGTTTTATGTTAAAATTATTAGTTGTCAATTTGCTCCATAAGCGTTGTCCATTCGTCCGTCTGGGAGTCAAGGCCAAGCTTTAGTTCCAAGTATTCACGAGTTAACTCATAAATATCCTCATTATTTCCGGGATTTGCAAGGATTTTCTCAATAATCTGCATTCTTCCCTCTTTTTGCGCTATCTCTTTCTCAAGGAAAGAGATGCGGTTGCGTATCTTCCTGTCTTCCTTTGAGAGGGCTTTCTGACGTTTGAAAGACTCCGCTGTATTGGCTTTCACAGGTATGTCATTTACTGACTCCTTCTGCTTCATCTCCAGTTGCTGAAGGCTTTCCAGTTTTCTCCTCTCAAGGAATTCCACCACCCCTCCAAGGTGTTCCTTGACATGTCCGTCGCGGAACTCATACAACTTGTCCACAAGCCCTTCCAGAAAATCACGGTCATGGGATACGACAATAAGCGTGCCATCAAAACTCTTAAGCGCCTGCTTGAGCCTGTCCTTGGAAAGGATATCCATGTGGTTGGTGGGCTCGTCAAGGGCCAGGACATTGCAGGGAGACAGCATGAGGCGGGCCATTCCAAGCCGCGCCCTCTCTCCGCCGCTGAGCACTGATACCTTCTTGTCTATATCCTCACCCTTGAACAGGAACGCCCCCAGAATATCCCTCAGCCTGGTCCTTATCTCACCCACGGCAACCCTGTCAAGCGTGTCGAAAACGGTTAGGGAACCGTCCAGGATGTCTTCCTGATTCTGTGCGTAATACCCTGTTTTCACATTATGGCCAATCCTGGCATCTCCTTCAATTGGGCTCAATTCTCCGGTTACAACGCGCATGAGCGTTGTCTTTCCCTCCCCGTTCCGGCCAACAAGCGCAACCTTCTCGCCTCGCTTTATCTCAATCTGCGCATTCCTGAACACAATCTTGCCGGGGTATCCTACGGTGAGGTCCGTTCCTTTGAAAACTATGTCTCCGCTGCGCTGGGCGGGAGGAAACTTGATATTAATCCTTGCGTTCTCCGTCTCATCTATCTCTATCCTGTCAAGTTTTTCCAGGGCTTTGATGCGGGACTGAACCTGATTGCTCTTTGTTGGCTTGTAGCGGAAACGATTGATGAAGTCTTCCGTCTTCTCTATCATGCGCTGCTGGTTCTCGTATGCAGCGTTCTGCTGCGCAAGGCGCTCGGCCCTGAGTTCCACATACTTGCTGTAAGGGACTTTATAGTCAGTAACATGGCCAAGCATTATTTCAACGGTGCGGCCGGTGACATTATCCAGGAACTTGCGGTCATGGGAAACAAGCAGTACAGACCCGTGGAATGCCTTCAGATAATCCTCGAACCACTGGATGGACTCAATGTCAAGATGGTTTGTGGGCTCGTCAAGAAGAAGCACGTCCGGCTCCCCTAACAGAATCTTGGCCAGTTCCATGCGCATGTTCCATCCCTGGCTGAAAGTCTCTGTGTTGCGGTCCAGTTCCTCTTCCTTGAAGCCAAGCCCTTTCAGCACCTTCAGGGCCCTTGTCCTTGGTGATTCTCCGGACTCAAGGGAAAGACGGTCGTTAATGACATTCATCCTGTCTATAATGGAAGCATACTCCTTTGACTCATAGTCAGTTCTCTCCGAAAGCCTTGCGGAGAGGGTCTCCAGCTCCGCTTCCATCTCATGTATATAGTCAAAGACTGACAGCACCTCCTTGATCACGCTTACGCCCTTATGGTGCTCCATTATCTGCGGAAGATACCCTATGCGAATGCCTGAGGGCTTGTCTACGGAACCGGATGTGGGCTGCTGTTCTCCCGTGATAAGTTTCATGACGGTAGACTTCCCGGCGCCGTTTTTTCCCACAAGGCCAATCTTGTCCTGCCCGCTTATATGGAAGCTGATGGAATCAAGAAGAGTAAAACTGCCGAAGGAAACCGTTACGTTATTGATGGAGATCATGCTTGTTTCTTACACAACAAAATGGAGAACTCATACAGGCCGTACAGCGGTATAGCCAGGACGAACATGGAAAACGGATCGCTTGGCGTGATAAGGGCTGCAAGGACAAGGACAAGGACTATGGCATACTTCCTTCCCTTTCTGAGCAGGGACCTGTCCACAATTCCCAGGCCGGAAAGGGCCAGGATGACAGTAGGGAACTCAAACAGGATGCCTATCAGGAACACCATGGATGTGAACAGGGACATATAAGATCCCAGGGAAATGGTATTCACTATGGTATCGCTCACGGAGAAGTTCACAAAAAACATGAGACACACGGGAAGCACTATCAGGTATCCCACGGCTACCCCCAGATAAAACAGCCCCGAAGACAGCAGGAAGGCTTTCCTGACGGGTTTTTTCTCATCATCATACAGCGCCGGAGCAATGAATTTCCAAATCTCCCATATTATATAAGGGAAGGCCAGGACCACACCGCAAAGGAACGACACCTTGAGGTACACAAAGAATTGGGCCGACAGTTCAATGTTTATAAGCCCCATGGAGAAATCAACTCCGGGAAGTCGGTAAAGTATAAAATCCGGCCTTGTGGGCCAAAGGACCGCCTGGAACAGCGGTTTCGGGAAGCACATGAAAAGGAGGGATACAGACACAACGGCAAGAATCGAGCGGAAAAGGGCTCCCCTCAATTCTTCAATGTGGTCCCAGAAGGACATCTCCTTGTCCTTCAAAGCCACCTTACTTTTCGTCCTTGTTATACTGCTCCTTGGACTCGGGCTCTTTGATTTCCTTCTCCACCTCGTTCATGCCCTCCTTGAAACTCTTGACGCCTTTGCCCAGTCCTTTCATGAGCTCGGGAATCTTTTTCCCGCCGAAAAGAAGGACAATTACAAGGACGATGGCTACAATTTCCCAGGTACCGAAAGCCATGGGGATAAACAGCATATTCATAAGTTCACTCTATTGTAGTTTATCAAACATCCGGGCAATAATTTCCGGGCAGCGCACCGGACGGAAGGTCTTGCTGTCAATAAAGCCAAGTACCACCTGGCCTTCGGCACAAACCTCCCCTCTCTGATTGAGCACAGTCTGCGCAACCTCCATCTTGGCCATTGGAGCCTTAACCACCGAGGCAGTTGCCGTAAGGACATCGCCCATCCTTGCGGGATGGCGGTAACGGCACTCCACAGACACTATGGGAATGAGCACTCCGAACTTCTTTTCGAATTCCTCGACCGGACATCCGAGGTCGACCATCATCTGGCTGCGTGCATTCTCAAAGAAACGGATATAATTTGAGTGATGGACTATGCCCATCTGGTCCGTTTCATAGTATCTGACAGGGAAAGATGTGGAAAAAATCTTCATAACAAAAATGTTACGGACAATAACTAAAATGTTTTATCTGCTCTTTTCTAACTGATTAATCTTCGTTTTCAGAGAATCAATCTTGGAGAGCGTATCTGACTCCTTCTTACGCTCAATTTCTATTACGGCGGCCGGGGCGTTGGCTGTAAAGCGCTCGTTGGAGAGCTTTGCACGCACTCCGGCAAGGAATTTCTGAAGATATTCAAGGTCCTTGACCGCCTTTGCAAGCTCTTCCTCTACATTGACGGAAGAGTTGAGGACAACGAACATTTCAGTTGTCCTTACCATAAGTCCCACACCCAGGGAATCACCAAAATCTCCTACCAGTTCCAAGCGTACATTGGCCAGTTTCTCAATGACAGGAATGAAAGGGAACGAAGCTGCTTTTACCTTGAGGGCAAGCAGCTCCTTGGGAGGGATGTTGCGCTGGCTGCGGACGCCGCGTACTGCATTGATTGCCTCAGAGGCAAGGGCGAAGCCGGCAAGTACCTCCGGATTGATAGCCTCCGCCTTGGGAGTGGGAGCATACATGATGGTCTCCCCTTCTCCGCGCTCCTGAATGTCCTGCCACAGTTCTTCTGTGATGAAAGGCATTACAGGATGGATAAGCTTTAGGAGGGCCTCGAAGAATTCCAGAGTTGCAGCATGTGTATCCTTGTCCATAGGCAGGGCCTTTCCGTCAACGAAAGCTGGCTTGATTGCCTCCAGGTACCATGAGCAGTAGTCGTCCCAGAACAGCTTGTAAATGGTCATTAGGGCATCTGAGATGCGGAATTTGCTGTAATGGTCCTCTACCAGGTTAACAGTATCGGACAGTTTGGCACGGAACCATTCAACTGCCAGTGCAGCTGCAGGAGCCTGCTTTACCGAAGGATCCACGCTGAAACCCCTGACAAGGCGGTAGCTGTTCCAAATCTTGTTGCAGAATGCGGCACCCTGCTTTATCTGGGCCTCGTCGTAGAAGATATCGTTGCCGGCACTGGCGCAAAGGAGCATGCCAATGCGGACGGCATCGGCCCCATACGTATTGATAAGGTCCAGCGGATTGGGTGAGTTGCCAAGCGTCTTGGACATCTTGCGTCCAATCTTATCTCTCACGATGCCGGTAAAATACACGTTGGAGAAAGGCTCCCTGCCCATGAACTCCTCTCCTGCCATAATCATCCTTGCTACCCAGAAGAAAATGATGTCCGGGCCGGTCACAAGGTCGTTGGTGGGATAATAATATGCAAGATCCTTGTTGGGCTTGTGTTCAGGATGGCCGGGCTTCTGGGGATCGAACACGGAGATTGGCCAGAGCCATGAGCTGAACCACGTGTCCAGGACATCCTCGTCCTGACGCAGGTCTTCTGCCTTGATTTCCGGATTGATAGCCTGTGCAGCCTTAAGTGCTGCTTCAGCTGTGGGTTCCACCACGTATGAGCCGTCGGGAAGGTAATATGCCGGAATGCGCTGCCCCCACCACAGCTGGCGGGAGATGCACCAGTCACGGGCATTCTCCATCCAGTGACGGTAGGTATTCACGTATTTCTCAGGTATGAACCTGGTGCGGCCGCTTTCTACTGTCTCAAGAGCCATCTTGGCCAGGGTTTCCATCTTCAGGAACCACTGGGCGCTGAGTTTGGGCTCAATTACCGCATCGGTGCGCTCAGAATAGCCTACAGGAGAGGTATAGTCTTCCACCTTGACAAGGTTGCCGGCCTCTTCCAGCATCTTCACAATCTTCTTCCTGGCCACAAAGCGGTCTTCCCCTACCAGGATCTGCGCCTTCTCGTTCAGTTTTCCGTGGTCGTCGATGATTTCCAGTACTGGGAGATTGTGACGGAGGCCTATTTCATAGTCGTGGACATCGTGCGCAGGGGTAACCTTGAGGCAGCCCGTACCAAAGTCCATCTCCACATATTCGTCCTCTATGACGGGGATTTCCCTGTTGATAAGAGGGATAAGCACCTTCTTTCCCTTGAGCCAGAAGTGGCGTTCGTCTTTGGGATTGACGCAGATGGCGGCATCGGCCATAATGGTCTCCGGGCGGGTTGTGGCAATGACCAGGAACTTGTCCGTAGGGTTGCCGTTTCCGTCAGAAATGAAGTAGCGAAGGTGGTAGAAATGGCTCCTGGTGTCCTTGTGGATGACCTCATCGTCAGAAACGGCAGTAAGGGCCTCGGGGTCCCAGTTCACCATGCGGACGCCCTTGTATATCCAGCCTTTCTTATAGAAATAGACGAATGTATTTATGACGGCCTCCGAAAGCTCCGGCTCCATGGTGAAGCGGGTACGGTCCCAGTCGCAGGAGCAGCCCAGTTTGCGAAGCTGTTCCAGGATAATGCCTCCGTGCTCTTCCTTCCACTCCCATGCGTGACGCAGGAACTCTTCCCTGCCGATGTCTTCCTTAGAAATGCCCTGGGCCTTGAGTTTGGCAACCACCTTGCTTTCGGTAGCAATTGAAGCATGGTCCGTACCGGGAACCCAGCATGCATTCTTGCCGTCCATGCGGGCCTTGCGGATGAGGACATCGTTGAGGGTATTGTTGAGCACGTGGCCCATATGGAGGATTCCGGTCACGTTAGGCGGAGGAATAACTATTGTATATGGCTGCTTTTCATTTGGTTCGCTGTGGAAGAACTTATGGTTTAGCCAATAGGCATACCACTTGTCCTCCACCTGTGCTGCGCTGTACTTTGCGGCAAGTTCTTTCATATCTCTAACTTTAATCCTACAAATTTAGCGTTTTTTTCCGTGGATTACAAGAAACTACCCTTTCTCAGATGTGATGGCCGTCTAAAAGACATGGCCAGCAGGGCGATTTTTCCAACTATCTTATAATTGTAGTAAAAATAGCGGAAAAAAATGTATATTTGAATCCCGTTATATTAATATCGGGATATGAACACTAAATATGTTTTTGTTACGGGAGGCGTTGCTTCTCCTCCCTGGGTAAAGGCATTATTGCGGCCTCTCTGGCCAAACTGCTGCAGGCAAGGGGCCTGCGCGTCACCATCCAGAAATTCGACCCTTATCTGAATATAGACCCCAGAACGTTGAACCCCTACGAGCACGGGGAATGCTACGTGACGGAAGATGGGGCCGAGACCGACCTGAACCTGGGTCATTATGAACGTTTTCTGGGCATGCAAATGGCTGTGGTTGAATTTGCCAGGAACGTGCTGGGCTGGGCCGATGCCTCCGCCACCTTCCTTCGGGCACTGAAGGGTGTTACTGAGCCGGAAGCCAAGCGAAAAGCCATCGGCATTAAAGAAGAGCTGGTGAGCCGCCATCCTTTCCCGGGCCCCTCGCTTGCCATCCGTATCATTGGGGAAGTAACCCCGGAAAAGCTGGCCGTCCTGCGTGAGGCCGACGACATCTTTATCCGCGGTCTGCGGGCCTACGACTGCACGGGCATGCGGCTCCCTTCTGCGTCGGACCCACGCGTAATGGCCACCAGCCTGTACGATGCCATCTGGCAGGCCGGCGTGATTCTCCTGTCGGTCAAGAGCGTGGGCGTGATGGGTGATGAGCGCACCTATGAGAACCCGGTAGCGCTCCGTGCGGTGGTGTCTACGGATGCCATGACGGCGGACTGGTTCCCCTTCCCGTACGACTTCCTCCGCATCGTTTCCAATGAGATTATCCGCAAAGTACGCGGCGTAAACCGTGTGGTGTATGACATTTCGTCCAAACCGCCCGCAACCATCGAGTGGGAATAGGCCTTGTGTTAACATTATCGCCAGACTTATTTGCTTTCTCTGCCCACCTTTGGCTTTTTACAGTCAGGTTCGCTGTGGAAACACTTTCAAGTCCGTTCATATAATAACTATAATCCTGCCATAACATTAATTATAGCAAAAGATTTCGTAAATTTGCGAAAACATGTTTATATATGGATAACAACCAGTCTAAACCCCAGAACCAGCTAAGCATAGAGCTTAATCCCCAGACAACCAAGGTATCATACTCCAATCTGGCCATCATATCCCACTCCAGAAGTGAGTTCGTACTGGATTTTGCAACAACCCTTCCCGGTCTTCCAAAGGCGCAGGTAAGCGACCGCATAATCATGACTCCGGAGCACGCCAAGCGCCTGATGAACGCCCTTTTCGACAATGTTTCCAAGTACGAAGCCCAGTTCGGAGTGATTGACCTCAGCGGCAACAAGAACGGCCCACAGGGCGGCGGAACGTTCAATCTGGCAGACTTCGGACCACTGGGAGGCAACAAGTCGTAATATGTTGGAGATGAATGTCCTTACCGGTATCAAGGCCTTTGCCTTCGATATCGACGGGGTGGTGACCGACGGGGGCATTTTCTGCGCATCGGACGGGGATCTTCTTCGCACCTATGATGCAAAAGACGGCTTTGCAATAAGGATGGCAGTGATGAACGGCTTCCCGGTTGCGGTCATTACCGGCGGCAGTTCGGAGAGTATCCGCAAACGCATGGCCGCCAGCGGGGTGAAGCCGGAAGACGTCTTCCTCCATTCCCGCAACAAGATTGAAGACCTGGACCTGTTCTGCGCCCGTTACGGCCTGGTGCGCAACGACGTCATGTACTTCGGAGACGATGTCCCTGACATTGAATGCATGCAGGTCAGCGGCTGCGGCGTATGCCCCTCCGATGCCGTTGAAGAGGTTAAGGACATCGCAGACTGGGTGTCGGACTTCCCGGGCGGAAAGGGCTGTATCAGAAATTCCATTGAAACAACCTTGAGAAGCCAGGGCAAATGGGTTTTTGAAACAGGCCTGTACAAGAAACTTTTCTAGACGGAATGGACCTTAAAGGAAAACATGTCATCCTTGCAAGCGGCTCCCCAAGAAGGAGGGAGCTGCTTAAGGGGTTAGACATTGATTTCGAAATAGATACAAATAATAATTTCAAGGAGTCCTTTAGTCAGGATACACCTTTTGAAGAGGTGCCGCTCATTATGTCCGAAGGCAAGTCCTTCGGCTTTCACAGGCCCCTGGCAGAAGGAGAAATCCTCATAACCGCGGACACAATGGTCATTCTCCCCGGCAAAGAGATACTTGGAAAACCACGGGACCGCGAAGATGCCGTAAGGATGCTCCGTGACCTGTCCGGGCGTTCCCACCACGTAATCACCGCAGTGACTATCAGGGATATAAACAGGAAAGAGAGTTTCACCGTTACCACCGTGGTCTGGTTCAAAGACCTCACGGAAAGCGAAATACGCTACTACGTAGACAAATATAAGCCCTTCGACAAAGCGGGCGCCTATGCCATCCAGGAGTGGATCGGCCACATTGGCATAACCCGTATCGAGGGCTCATATTTCAACGTCGTAGGCTTCCCTGTCCAAAGGGTATACAAAACCCTACTGCGATTTATCTAAGACCGAAAATAACAGGGAAAGTATAAGTAACCTTGACCGGAGTGCCTTTCTGGTATCCCGGTTTCCATTTGGGTGAACCGGAAAGCACACGGACAGCCTCAGCATCCAACAATTGATTACCTGAACTTCTGAGCACCTTCAAATCTGCCAAGCTGCCGTCAGGTAGTATTGAAAACTGCAGTGTTACCCGGCCTGTAATACCTGCCGCTTTTGCTTCTTCAGGATATTTAAGACGGCTGTTGACCCACTTTGAGAACTCATTGGCATCTCCGCCGCCAAATGAAGGTTTCTGCTCCACAAGCTGGAAGGGGATGGCTTCTTCGTCAGAACCACCAGATGCTGGTGATGCAGGAGGTTCCGGCATACGGAAGGCAAACGGGAAAGAGTATACAACTGCGACGGGATGACCATCCTGACAGCCCGGCTTCTCCCATTTGGGAGAACTTGACACCACGCGGACAGCCTCAGCATCAAGTGCTGCATTCCCCGAACTTCTCTGCACAATAACATCTGTCACTTCCCCGTCTGTCTTGATTGTAAACTGGACAATTACACGGCCTTGGGCGCCAGCCCGCTTGGCCTCTTCCGGATAGATCAGATTGCTGACAACCCATTTTGAGAAATCCATGGCATCGTCGCCGGCTTTGAAGACCGGCTTCTCTTCCACGATAATGAAAGGGACAACAACTTCTTTATCCTGACTGCTCAATGACAGACAGGTCAGCAGAGTGGCCGCAAAACATACAAAGAAACGTTTCATAAAACACTATTTTGTTGGTAACTCTTTGATATATACATCCTGCTGCGGGAACGGAATCTCAATTCCATTCTTTGCAAAGGCATTATAGATAGCCTCCTTCACCTGCGCAGCGAAGGTGTAATGGGCGTCAACCGTGGCAAACAGCACAACCTGCATGTCTACCGCACTGTCCCCGAAGTTCTTTACCCTCACGTTGATACCCTTCTTGCCGTCAACCACTTCCCTGCCGTACTTATCCTTTTGGATAAGCGGTTGAATGGCCTCCAGGATAACCTGGCGGGCTTTTTCAACATCCGTCCCGTACTTTACTCCAACTGTGAAGTTGATCATCTCGTAATGGTGATTGCGGGTGAGGTTCTTGAAGTTCTTGTTGAACAGGGCAGTATTGGTGAATGCGATTACGGAACCGTCTTCCGCCGCGACCTGTGTGCTCTGGTAGCTCAGGCTCTGGACCACGCCGCGGATTCCGTCGCACTCTATGGTGTCCCCCACCCTTACGCGGCCGCCCATGAGCTGGACACCGTAGAAGAAGTTGTTCAGGACATCCTTCATTGCGAATCCGATACCGGTAGCAAGACCGGTTGTAATGATAGTAAGGGCCGATGTAGGAATCTTCAGCAGTACAAACACCGCAATTACATAAACACCCCAGTATGCCAGCGTGATTATGTTGTTGGCCAGGTTGAAATTGACGTCAGTCTCCTTGAAAGCGGCGCCTTCGCCCATCTTCTCCAGTATGGTCCGTGTACGGGTTACCCTGTAAAACGCCTTGGTTGCATATACCAGATATCGGAACAGGAAGAAAAGGCTCACCACCAGAAGCAGTTTGAACAGGGACAGGTGGACCACCTTCTCTACGTTTATGATTGGCTGGTAGAAGAAGTCGCTGGCAACCACGTTAAGATTGAACACGTTGCATGCAAGGCTTACGGAAAGCGGAAGCGTAAGGATAGTGAGTACCGGCACGATGCACATCTCCATGAAATCGTGCGCCCATGTAACCTCAATGAATGCACCCTTTCCGGAAGAGATGGGGATGGAAGGATTCCGCTTGCGCCAGGACATCTGGCGTTTCTTTACCGACTTTTCGAAATTGCGGCCAAGAATGTTGTTTATGGCCGTTATGGTCTGCATCAGTGACATCTGGAAGAACCACCATATGAGGACTATGACGGCCATCATCACCAGTCCGTACCAAGAAATGACAGTGGAAACGGCCATGGCACCGGCAGACGTCCACAGTAGGATGCGGTCACTTCTTGGAACACGCTCCAGGAACTTGAAATTGAAGATGAACTGCCATATCGTGAAAAGGAGCGCCAGCAGGGGGAAGGACAGGTTTAGGGCGCTGTTGGGGATGAAGATGGTCCTGAAGAAAACCACAATGAAGCCCAGGATAAGGGTTGGCAGATAGGCCTTCAGGGCAGGATATGTCTGTTCTTCGTTAAGACGTATCAGAAGCGACGTAAAGATGGCTGCAAGAAGCCATGCGTACTCTCCCATCATCCTTGAGGCAAGATTGATGAAATTGTCCGTGCCACTGGAATTGTGGGAATTGAAAAGCAGGATTATGGAGAATATAACTACCCCGGTAAGGGCTATTAGCATGCCCTTATGCTCCTGGAAATAAGGCATCTGGAAAAACTTCACTTTCTTTACCGTAAGTTTTACGACAAAGGTTGCGAGTATCATTGCAAATACCAGGATTACCAGCATGATGAAGCCGTAAATGGCGACGATGGGGCCTCTCCAGTCACTGTACGTGCCCCTCTGGTCCACGGCGCCGGGAGAATACTTGGTCTTAAGGTCTGCAACGGCACGGCTGAAGTTACGGCCAAAACCTTTCAGTACCACGAAGAAGTTGCGCTGACCCTGGAGGAAGACCTTTCTCTGAACCAGGTGATAACGGTTCTGGGCATAGTCATAGGCCTCCTTGAGCAGTTTGTCCGTGGCTGAATAGTCCTCTGAATCCACTTCTATCTGGTGGATTGTGGCAATGTAGTGGTCCACCATGGCTTCTGCATAGAAAAGGCAGCTGTCACGGACCTCGGCGGTCTCAGCATCCATCTGGAAGCCTTCCTTGAGGGCAAAGGAAGGAAGGCGCAGCAGGGTGTCCACCTTCAGTTCAAGCGTATCCAGCACGCCGTTCACATGGGGTACTTGTGAAGGGTCAATCTTCACAGGAGGCATGTTCCTCAGGGTCTGGGCCAGCTTTGAATAGCGGTCCAGCTCTATGGACATGTTCTGGATAATCTCGTCGAAGGGCAGGCGGTTGGAGTCGAACCTCTCATACTGGTCAGTTACCTGATGAAGGGCGTATGTAAGGTCGAAAGTATGGTTCTGGGGCTGGGAGTACAGCATGAGCGAGAGTTCGTTGGACTGCTCTACCAGGCGTACCAGGTTCTGGTGTTGGACATTCACTCTCTGTGCACTGGCAGCGCTACGGCGAACTACGTTCTCATAGTCCTCGCTGAGTTCTGACAACAGGACCAGAAGCGTCTGTTTGAGGTCTTTCTCCTTAAAAACCGCAATTGCGGGGATTACAGCCAGCACCAGGGCTAAGACTGCTATTATTCCTTTCTTTCTCATAATTTACCTTGTTCTCCAAGTTGGCTGTCCTTGAAACCTATGAAGTAAAGAACACCGTCCAGGCCTATTGTGCTTATGCTCTGCCGGGCGCTCTGCTTTACGCGCGGCTTTGCATGGAAAGCAATTCCAAGGCCGGCTTCGTTTATCATGGGAAGGTCGTTTGCGCCGTCCCCAACCGCAATAGTCTGGGCCAGGTTTACCTTTTCTGTCTGGGCTATGAGTTTGAGAAGGTCTGCCTTGCGGCGACCGTCCACGACCTCTCCTATATACCGGCCTGTAAGCTTGCCGTTTTCGTCCACTTCCAGCTCATTGGCATACACGTAATCTATGCCGTATTTACGCTGGAGGTACTCTCCAAAGAAGGTAAAGCCGCCGGATAGGATGGCTATCTTGTAGCCGCAGGTCTTAAGGACGCTCATGAGACGGTCAGTTCCTTCCGTAATGGGAAGGTTCTCCGCAATATCCTGCATCACGGAAATATCCAGTCCTTTCAGAAGGGCCACTCTTTCAGTGAAACTCTCCTTGAATTCAATTTCCCCGCGCATTGCCCTTTCCGTAATAGCTGCAACCTGGTCGTAAACACCATGGCGGCGGGCAAGCTCGTCTATGCATTCTGCCTGGATGAGGGTGGAGTCCATATCGAAGCATATCAGGCGGCGCATGCGGCGGTACATATCGTCCTTTTGGAAGGAGAAGTCTATGCCTGCATCTACGCTCATGGCCATAAGGTCCTGCTGCATCGATTTTTTGTCATCGGCCGACAGGAAACCGCGCAGGGAGAACTCCACGCATGCCCTGACATTACGCTCCGGATGCATAATGCTCATGCGGCCGGTAAGGCGCTTTATGGCGTCTATATTGAGACCGTGGCGGCTTATTAAATCAGTTGCGGCCTGGATCTGGGCTGCGCTGAGGCTGCGCCCTATTATGGTCAGGATGTACCGGTTCCTCCCCTGCCTTCCGGCCCAGGCCTCGTAATCATCGTCCTCTACAGGAGCGAAGCCTATGCTAAGGCTACCTAGTTCCGTGGTTTTGAAAAGGAGTTCCTTCATCACCTGCCCGGAGTGGGCCTCATCTATCCTGATGAGGATACCCATGGAAAGCGTATTGTGGATAACTGCCTGGCCAAGGTCCAGGATCTGCGCGTCGTACTTTGCCAGAATGGCCATGATGGATGCGGTGAGCCCTATCCTGTCCTTGCCGGAAATGCGGATAAGTATCTGTTCTTCTTTCATATTATGCAAAAATAATAAAAAATCAGTAAATTTGTAGGTTATTTGAAAGACCGATGACACTTCTTATTGTATATCTGCTTCTGACCATGGGGATTTCATTCCTTTGCTCGCTGCTGGAATCCGTCCTTATGTCCACTCCAATATCCTACATAACCATGAAGGAGGACGAGGGAGACCGCAACGCAGCGCTGTTTTCCAAGATGAAGCAGAACCCTGACCGCCCCCTGTCGGCAATTCTGTCCCTCAACACTATTGCCAATACCCTTGGTGCTGCGGCAGTGGGACACCAGGCCACTCTCCTCACCGGAGACCACTGGTTCGGAATAATAAGCGCCATCATGACCATCCTCATACTGGTCTTTTCAGAAATAGTTCCCAAGAGCATAGGCACCTCCCACTGGAAAGACCTCCTGTGGCTTTGCAGGATAATGAGTTTCCTGGTTTTCCTGCTCTACCCCATTGTCTGGGTCATCGAAAAGCTCCACAAAACCATTTCGGACGAAGACCCCGACACCGGAATCTCCCGCGAAGAGGTATCGGCAATGGCGAATATCGGCGAGGAGGAAGGTGTCCTGGACAATTCCGAGAACAAGGTTATCCAGAACATCATCAAGCTGGACGATATCAAGGCCTACGACGTCATGACGCCCCGCGTAGTTGCCGCCATAGCCCCGGAGAGCATGTCCCTGAAGCAGTTCTACAAGCAGGAAGAGCTTTCCCACAACTCCCGCATTCCCGTCTACGCGGACTCCCCTGAGTTCATCACCGGCTACATCCTCCGCTACGATGTCCTTGAGAACCTTGCGGAGGACAAGTTCGACATGCGCCTAAAGACCATCAAGCGTAAGATAGCCGCCTTCCATGAGGAAACCACCGTCTCCGACATCTGGGAGAGCCTTCTCAAGACCAAGGACCAGATTGCCTGCATAATTGACGATTATGGCTGCTTCCAGGGCATCATAACCCTGGAGGACATAATGGAGACCATCCTTGGCATGGAAATCATCGACGAGAACGACACCATCACGGACATGCAGCAGTACGCCCGCGAGCGCTGGCTCAAACGCAAGAACCAGTACAAGCAGATTGTCCTCCCTGAGGAAGAAGATGATTAGATTGTTCTTCAGGCGGAAACCCCGCCGGGCACCGGTAAATCCTCTGGTGGAGAAACTCCGTGCAGAGGCAAAAGAAAGCCTTCCTCCACGCCTGAGGGAACTTGCAGACCTTCACGGATTCAAGTACAACAGGGTATTCATAAAGAACAACATAAGTAACTGGGGCAGCTGTTCATCCAAAGGCAACATAAACCTTAACCTTCGACTGATGACCCTTCCGGAAGAGCTAAGGGACTATGTTATCCTGCATGAACTCTGCCATCTTAAGCACTTGAACCACGGCAAGGAGTTCCACGCCCTTCTGGAGAAAGTGTGCCCGGGTCATAGGGAGCTGGCCAGGGAGCTCAAACAGTACAGAATAGTATGAAAAAGATTGCCATCATAGGAGCCGGAGCCGCCGGATGCTTTTGTGCCGCCAATCTCCGGACGATGGCTCCAGAACTATCTGTAACGCTGTTTGAGGCGGGCCCGAAACCAATGGCAAAACTTGCCATTACCGGCGGCGGCCGCTGCAACCTTACCAATTCCTTTGAAGGGGTAAGGTCGCTCAAGGAAGCTTATCCACGCGGAGAAAGGGTAATGAAAAGAGCGCTTAAAGAGTTCTCCGTCCAGGACACTCTGGACTGGTTCACGGCAGCAGGCGTTCCGCTCACCCTTCAGGAAGACCACTGCTACTTCCCCGTTTCCCAGAATGCCATTGACGTTGTCCGCTGCCTTCAGCGCGGGATGAAGGGTGCACAACTGCAGCTGGGCTGCCATGTTACCTCCATAAAGGGGTTATTGAGCCAATTCGATTCGGTCGTCGTCACTACCGGAGGCGCGCCCAAGGGGTTTCCTATACTTGAAGGGCTGGATGTAGAGACCGTCCCGCCAGTTCCGTCCCTGTTTACCTTCGATATTAAGGACAAGGCGCTTACATCCCTCATGGGACTTGTCGTGGAGGCTTCAGTGAGCATTCCAGGCAGCGGTTTCAAGGCAGACGGCCCCCTTCTCATAACTGACTGGGGACTTAGCGGCCCAGCTGTCCTGAAACTCAGTTCATATGCTGCCAGATATCTGAATGAGACCGGCTACAAAGCTCCTCTCACCGTAAACTGGCTTCACACAACAGAATCCGGAACAAGGGAAATACTGAGCGGCCTTGCCAGTGCGAACTCCGCAAAACTCATTCTTTCCACCCATCTTCTTCCGGCGCGCCTTTGGGAACACATAGTCCTGAAAGCAGGGCTCAGGAAAGACTTGAGATGGGCCGAACTTGGCTCCAAAGGTATGAATAAACTGGTGGCGACGCTTGTATCGGACAATTATTTCATTGAAGGGAAGAGCAAATTCCGCGAAGAATTCGTAACTTGCGGTGGTGTTTCACTGGATGCCGTGGAACTTGGAACCCTTCAAAGCAAAAAGTATCAGGGACTTTACTTCGCCGGAGAAGTGCTTGACATAGATGCAATTACCGGCGGTTTCAACCTTCAGGCAGCATGGAGCACCGGATATGTTGTGGCCAAATCCATAGTTAAGAGCCTATGAACCTGTATCTTGCAATAGCACTTGCAGCCATCCTTGCTGCCCTTGTCACTTTCATTATAACCTTCGTCTCCATGAAGGGGAAAGAAAACCGTATAGAGAATCAGCTCATAGCCGCAAAGGAAGAGCTCCGCAGTGCGGAAAAACTGCAGAAGATGCAGCAGGAGTCCTTCCAGAAGCAGCTGGAAGCCGTCCGCGGCCAGCTCACCGCAGAGACTGAAAAGCTCCTCAAACAGAGGGAAGAAGCGCTCCAGAAAAAGGCGGAGGAAACCTTTTCCAGCATAACCGGCAACCTTGGAAAGGACATAAAGGCCATGCAGGAGGCGTTTGACGCCCAGAAACGGACCCAGACGGAAGGCAATGCAAGTCTCAAGACCGTTGTGGAGCAGGCCGTAAAGCATCTTCAGGAACAGACTACAAGCATTGGTGCCAAGGCAGACAACCTGGCCCAGGCCCTGAAAGGCCAGAACAAGATGGCCGGCACCTGGGGAGAAATAATCCTTTACAACATGCTCATAGCGGAAGGCATGGTGGAAGGCCGCGATTTCGACAAGGAAGAAACCCTTCGCGACAACCTTGGAGACATAGTCCTGAACGAGGACAGCGGAAAGCGAATGCGCCCGGACTACATCCTTCACTATCCGGACAAAACCGAAGTCATTGTCGATTCCAAAGTATCCCTGGACGCCCTTTCGGACTGGCTTGCCACGGAAGACCCTTCCATAAAGGAAGATGCCGCACGCCGTAACCTTACCGCAATAAGGGAGCAGATAAAGAGCCTTTCCACCAAGCGTTACCAATCATATATCCGGGACGGATATAAGACCCTGGACTATGTCATAATGTTCATCCCGTCGTACGGTGCGCTCCAGCTTGCCAAAACCCTTGCTCCCAACATTTTCAACGAAGCATACCAGCAGGGTGTCCTCCTCACCACGGAAGAGACCCTTATGCCCTTCCTCAAGATGATACGCATAGCCTGGACCAACTATGACCAGGCCCGTAACCAGGAAAAGATAATCAAGGCCGCCCAGACCATGATAGACCGCGTCTACGACTTCTCCAAGGCACATGCTGCCATGGGTTCCAAACTCAGGGATGCCATGGAGGAATACGACAAGGTAAGCGCCAAAATAAACGATTCCGGCAACTCTATCATAACATCGGCTAAGCAGCTTCTCAAACTGGGCGTTCCAAAGAACCCCAAAAAGCCTATAGAAGAATAAAAGGTATCCCTGCGTTCAGGGCAAAATCACGGTCGTAGTGGCTGTCTCCCGCCATTACGGCCTTTTTTATATCGGGGAAGAGCAGCCTTGCCTCACGGTACATTCCGGGATTGGGCTTGCGGCGGGGATCATCGTCACTTACGGCCGTACAGGTAAGTATGGCGTCTATGCGGCCTCCGGCAGCCTGAACAAGCTCCAGAAGGCGCCTGTGTACCGCGGCCAGGTCCTCATCGGTCATGACGCCCTTTCCCACTCCCCTCTGGTTTGTGACAATGATTATATGCCTGAATTTCTTTGCCCAGAGAGGCATTTCCTCAAGGATTCCTGGCAGGAACTCCAGCTGGCCTGGATTACGTACATAATCTCCTACGATGCGCACATTTATGGTTCCGTCGCGGTCCAGGAGAAGGGTATCCGCAGGAGCGTTCAGAATCTTAGCAGAAAAGGCCTTGACTGCACGGTACTGCGGCAGACGGGTCTGGGCAAGGGCATAATCGTCCGGAATTCCTATGTCAAGGAAGTACCTGTCAGTAATCCAGCCGCGGACCTTCCCCATTGCACTGAATGGCTCAAGGATATCTTTTTCAAAGGAGAACTTATCCGGAAAAGAGCTCATATCCAGCGCGTTAAGGGTATAAACTCCCCCATTGATGAGCCCCTCTGCAACAGGCGCTTTTTCATGGAAAGCGCTTATGCTGCCATCGGCCGCAAGCCCCACGGCCCCGTACCTGTCAAAGTCCTTCATCGGCTTTAAGGCCAGGGTGAGAGGAGAATCAAACGGCATTGCGTCAAGATCTACAGGGAAGAAAGTATCTCCGTTTACAACCACCACCCTGCGCCCGCGGCACATGGAAAGAGCATACTTAACAGCGCCACCCGTTCCCAAGGGCTCCTTTTCAACGGCATAATCCACGTCAAAAGGGAAAGACCGGGAAGAAACCCAGCTTACTACATCGTCTTTCAAATACCCTACGGAGAGGATTACGCGGCTGATATCATAGCGGCCAAGCCATTCCAGCACATATGACAGGAAAGGCTCTCCCGCTATTGGAGCCATGCACTTGGGGGTATCTTTAACGACGGACCGGAGGCGGGTTCCAAGGCCGCCGGCAAGGACTATAGCTTCCATGACACTGCGCCTTCATGAGTGAACTGGAACGGCACGACCCTGCCGGGCAGTACGGACAGAGCCTCGCTCACGGCAACACGCTTTTCCGGAGGGACCATGAGCATGATGAAACCACCGCCGCCGGCACCGGAAACCTTGCCAGAAACGGCTCCTGCGCCAATTGCAGTATCAAACGCTTCCTGAATCATGGGATTGGAGATGGCACTCGCCATCTTCTTCTTGTCCTCCCATGCGGAACCTATGATCCGGGCGAAACGCTCCATATCTCCCTGCAGCAGTGCCAGTTTCATGTCCACTGCGCTCTGTTTTATCCTGTGCATGGCCTCGACTGCTACAGCGTTTCCGGATTTGGCAGCCTGCTGCTGCTCGCTTATGATTACAGCACCGTCACGGCTGCGTCCGGTGAAATAAAGCATCATGGAGCCTTCCAATTCCCTTATAATCCAGTCCTTGACACGGAGAGGATTTACTATTACCATGTCCGATGTAAGGAATTCCATGAAGTTGAATCCTCCGAAAGCAGCTGCGTACTGGTCCTGCTTTCCGCCGGCAAGGAGAAGGTCCTTCCGTTCAATCTCATACGCAAGCCGGGCAAGTTCGTAGTCACCAAGAGGCACTCCAAGCCATTCCGCAAAGCATTTCAGGATGCACACAACCATGGTGGACGACGTTCCAAGGCCGGAACCGGCAGGAGCATCGTTATAGGTAGTTATCTCAAAACCACCGGGAAGAGGGCCGAAATCCCTTGCCACACGGTTTGCAACGCCGTCCACCAGAATGGCTCCGCTGCATATTGGACCGGTACCGAAGGGAATCTCAATGTCTATTCCGGCATCGGCCGCGTTAACCCTCACAACCGGCAGGTTAAGGGTCTTTATGGTGCAATATGCATAGAGGTTTATAGTGGCGTTGAGGACGTTGCCGCCGTACATATCGCTATACGGTGACACGTCAGTGCCGCCGCCGGCGAGGCCTAGCCTCAGGGGTGCTTTTGCTCTAATTACCATTATGCCAGGACAGCGTCTGCAAGTGCCTCGAGGGCAGGAATATCGGCAGGAGTCATGCGGCTCCGGATGGTGACCATGGTGCCAACCTCCGTGACTTCCTTCATCTGGGAGAACATATCTCTCATGACTTTTCCGGCCGTAGGGCCCCAGGTGCCGTTTTCTACAAGGGCAACCTTTCTTTTCTGCCAGGCCTTCATCTGGAGGGTATGGAGGAAGTTGTATGCTGGTGTAAAGAGGCCGGCGTCGTAGGAGCTGGCGCAAAGGACCATGCGGCCATAGCGGAAAGCATCTTCCACGGCTTCTGCCATGTCGTCACGGCAGAGGTCGCTTGTGGCAACTTTGGGGCAGCCCTTGGCTTTGAGTATATCGGCAAGCTTGAGTGCAGCTTCTGCGGTGCCTCCGTGAATGGAGGCATAGGCGACGAATACGCCCTCTGTTTCTACTCCGTAGGAACTCCAGGTGTTGTAAAGGTCCATATACGGCTTTAGGTCTCCCCTGAGGATGGGACCGTGAAGAGGAGCTATCACCGAAGGGGCCGCTACGGCCGCTTTCTTCAGAAGCGCCTGAACCTGAGGGCCGTACTTGCCGCAGATATTGAAATAGTACCGGCGGGCTTCGCAGGCCCAGTCCGGGTCCTCGTCAATGAAGAAACCGCACTTCCCCAGGGAGCCGAATTTGCCGAAGGCGTCGGCGCTGAAAAGGACGCTTCCATATATGCTCACCATCACCTCAGGCCAGTGGACCATGGGGGCCGATAGGAACTTGAGACTCCCCTTGCCAAGGTCAACAGTGTCCCCTTCCTTGACGGCCAGCGTCCTGAAAGCGGTGCCGGGGGCGAACTGGGAAAGGTATTTAAGGCCCATTGAACTTGCCAGGATGGTTGCCTCCGGGTACCTGGCGGCAAAGGCTGCTGCAGAACCGGAGTGGTCCGGCTCAATGTGGTGCATAACAAGGTAATCCGGCTTGCGGCCGCCAAGGGCCTTCTCCAGATTGGAGAGCCATTCGTCTGTCTTTGAAGCATCTACAGTGTCCGTTACAGCCACCTTGCTGTCCAGAATCACATAGGAATTATAGGCCATTCCCTCCGGAATTATGTACTGGCCTTCGAATAGGTCGAGATCATTGTCATCGACCCCGATATAGATGATATTATCAGTTATGGTTTTCATGGTATACAAATATAGCAAAACAAAATCAGATAACCCCGCTGCCGGTCATTTCATCATCATTGTACCAGACAGCGAACTGGCCGGGAGAAATGCCCCTCTGGGGCGCATCGAAAAGGATATAAAGCCCGCTTTCCCGCATGATGAGAGTCGCACTCTGAAGCGGCTGACGGTAGCGGATACGAACCCTCAGGCGACGCATATCACCTGCCCTCATAGAAAGGTCCGGCCTTATCCAGTGAATCTCTCCAGGTGCCACACGGAGGCAGAAACGGCTGAGTCCCTTGTGGTTATGCCCCTCCCCAACGTAGACGATATTCTTTTCCGTATCCGTCGCTATCACGAATACCGGATCTGTATGTCCGCCCACCCCAAGGCCCTTTCTCTGGCCTATGGTATAGAACTGTGCGCCCTCATGAGTGCCGGCAATGACACCATAGGGATTGGCTTTCCAGCGGGTTTTCTTCACATGGTGCTTGCCGCTTCGGTAAGTCTCGGTCTCGAACTTGATATCATAAGACAGCGGAGTGGAAAGCATCCGGAGCTGCTCTTCCGACAGATTCTCCAGCCCCTGGAACGGGCATTCCCCAAGGGGTTTGCCGTCCGATGTAAGTACCTTTTCCTCCGGAGCGTAATGAACGGTGCGGTCAAGTTCCATTCCGGGCTTGAGCATTGCCGTCAGAAGTTCCTGCTGACGCCTGTAAAGCTCATCCTGGGCATACCAGGCATCGTACACCTCCACAATATTCCCTTCCACTGATTCCAGCTTCTGTTTCAGGAATGTAGGAAGGTCCACCTTTCCCACGAAGCATATGCCCTGGGAGTCTTTTTTCTCTGCCGACGGAAGGTCCGCCTCCTTTGCAATCTGCCTTACCTGGGGTTTGGTAAGGTTGCCTATCGGAAACATTGCCCTGGCCAGCTGCGCCTGGCTCAGCTGGCACAGGAAATAGCTCTGGTCCTTATTAGGGTCGGTCCCTTCCAGGATGCGATAAATCACGTCATTCCCGGCTTGACCGGGAATCTCTTCCTTCCTCACATAATGCCCCGTTGCCACATAATCCGCTCCATACTTGAAAGCCACCTCCATAAAGGCGTCGAACTTTATCTCTCTGTTGCAAAGTACGTCAGGATTGGGCGTACGGCCCTTTGCGTACTCGTCAAACATATAGTCCACGACCCTCTGGCGGTACTTTGCCGAAAGGTCCACAAAGTAGAACGGGATGCCAATCTTACGGGCCACCATTTCTGCCACAAACCGGTCTTCCTCCCACTCGCAGTCTCCGTGCAGGGTGCTGTCCGCGTCGTGCCAGTTCTGCATGAACATGGCAAAGACATCGTACCCTTCCTTCTTCAGAAGGTACGCCGCCACGGAGGAATCCACCCCTCCGGAAAGCCCTACACAGACTTTAATACTGCTCTTGTCCATACAGAATACAAATATAGCATTATTTTACTTATATTTGTGATATGAAAATATGTATCATTGTGGCAATGGAGAGCGAGTACGCTCTTCTGTCAAAACTTCTTGAAGAAGGTGGCATTCCTGGTCATCAACTGGTGCTGGAACGTTGCGGAATGGGTAAAGTTAACGCCGCTGTTGTGGCTACGGAGATAATTGCACGGGAAAAGCCTGATTTGGTAATATCCACTGGCGTTGCCGGAGCAACTTCGCCTTTGGTACACACCGGCTCATTTGTAGTTAGTGAAACCATAGCGTATCACGATGCCTGGTACGGAGAGGGTAACGCCTACGGCCAGGTACAGGGCCTTCCGGCCGTATTCTCGTCGCCCAAAGACCTGGTGACGAGGGCAGCAGGGCACGGTGCAACGCCCGGACTCATCACCAGCGGAGACCGTTTTATTGAAAGCAAGGCTGAGGTAAGGGCCATAAGGGAGCATTTTCCGGATTCGCTTGCAGTGGACATGGAGTCAGGTGCCCTGGCACAGACCTGCTACCTCAAAGGCGTTCCCTTCATATCCCTCCGCCTCATTTCCGACGGTGATGACGACGCCCACATGGAAGCCTACAAAAATTTCTGGCAAACTGCCGGCTCGGAGAGTTTCCGCATGGTGCATTCATTCCTGGAATCCATATAACAGAATATCTATATCATGAACGAAAATCCTGAAATTCCCAAAAAGAAATCCGGCTGGGGCTGGTTAGTGTGGCTGATTGTCATACTTCTTCTGGTTGGTTGCGGCTGGGGCTATTTCAAATACCTCTGGGTATTCTCTGACGGCACAAAGACCGGAGAGCTTAACTCCCTCACATACACCGGATACATCTGGAAAACCTACGAGGGAGAAATCATCCTCAGCGGTTATGGAAGCAAGCAGAACAGCGGCAGCGTCACCTCCAAGAACTTCAAGTTCTCTGTAAAGGATCCGGAAGTAGCTCTTCAGCTTTCCAAGATGACAGGCTACCGCGTAACCGTCCACTACAAGGAGTACAAGGGCGCACTTCCCTGGAGAGGATACGAAAAGGCCGTTGTGGACTTCGTCAACCCGGAGCCTGCCCCCGCCTCTACAGTACACGACGAAGAAGACACCCTGTTCCTATGAAAAAGTTTGCAATAGTGCTCTGGACGATGCTCTCCTGCACCGTCCTCCTTGCCCAGCGTATCATAGACACCCGTGAGGCCCATCCAGGCAAGGACCTCACCATGGAAGAAGCCATATTCAGCGGCGTAGGCTACTGCCGCGCTCAGGCAGCGTGGCTGGACAACGACACCTTCGTCATGATGAAAGGCCGCGGCGAAGCTCCAGTCAAAGGCAGCGTAAAAACCACAGTAACAGAGGATTACAAGATGGAGCCACGTAAACGCGGAGAGGGCTGGATCACCTCCCCCGCCGGCTATGCCATCAAGCTGGACGGCAGTTCCCTCATCGGAAGGAAAGACGGCAAGGAGATTCCCATCGGCCTTTCTGACGATGACAACATAGTCTACGGCGGCACGGCAATGAGGAACGAGTTCGGCTTCTCCCGGGGATGGGAATGGTCCCCTTCCGGCAAGAGCGTCGCGTTCTACAGGAAAGACCAGACGGATGTCACTGTGTTCCCTCTCCTGGACATCACCTCCCGCACCGGAAGCCTTGTGGAACTCAAATACCCCATGAACGGAATGACGTCCGAAAAGCTCCGCATAGGAGTTTACAACTTCGATAAGGAGAATACCGTATGGCTGAATGTCACTGATTTCGGCGAGGACAGGTATATCACCAATCTTGCCTGGAGCCCTGACGATGCCTTCATTTTCGCTCAGATGGTTGACCGCGACCAGCATCACATGCACCTTAACAAGTACTCTGCCGCTACCGGAAAGCTGGTGAGGACCATCCTGACAGAGGAAAACGATGCCTGGATTGAGCCTCTGGATCCTGTCTGGTTCATCAAGGGCAGAAACGACGTTTTCCTGTACCGCACCGCCAACCGTGACGGCTGGCGCCACCTCTATCTGGTAGATACCATAGGCACAATAAGGCATCTTCCCACCGCCAACGGAGACCTGGAGTACCTTGGAAACGACGGTACTAACGTCTTCTACACCTCCGGGGAGCAGAATCCCGTAGGAAATCACCTCTTCAAGATGAAAATACGCGTCCCGGCCAGGAAGGCCGTTGCGAAGGCATCGTTCTACAAACCCGTGATGCTTACCAGCGGCCGCGGTTGGCACAACGTGAGCCTTAACGGGGACTTCACCTGGTTTCTGGACAACTGCAGCAATACAAGCACACCTTCCACTCTGACGCTACGTTCCACGGACGGCAAAAAGAGCCGTGAACTGTTCTCGTTGGAGGACCCTCTCAAGGACTACGCCTCCTGCAAGGTGGAACTTGGCACAGTGCCATCAGCTGACGGAGCGTTTGAGAACTACTACCGCCTCATCTATCCCAAGGACTTTGACCCCGCAAAGAAATATCCTGTAATAGTTTACGTCTACGGCGGCCCTCACAGCCAGATGGTTCAGGATTCATGGCTGGGAGAGATACGCATGTGGGAAATGCTCATGGCCCAGCGCGGCTACGTGGTGTACGTCCAGGACAACCGCGGCACCCAGAACCGCGGTCTGGCTTTTGAACAGGCCATCAACCGCCAGTGCGGAAAGGCAGAGATGGAAGACCAGGTGGTTGGCATAAAGAACCTCATGGAGAAGCCCTGGGTAGATTCTTCCCGAATTGGCGTCCACGGATGGAGCTACGGCGGATTCATGACCATCTCTCTCATGACAACCTATCCGGAAATCTTCAAGGTTGGCGTTGCCGGCGGCCCCGTCATAGACTGGAAATGGTACGAGATCATGTACGGAGAGCGCTACATGGATAACCCCGAAACCAATCCGGAAGGCTTTGAGAGCACCTCTCTCATAAACAAGGCAAAGAACCTCAGAGGCAAACTCCTTATCTGCCAGGGCGCCGTGGACGACACAGTGGTCTGGGAGCACAGCCTCAGTTTCATCCAGGAGTGTATAGACAACAACATCCAGGTGGACTACTTCCCCTATCCTGTGGCCCAGCACAACGTCTTCGGCCGTAACCGCATCCACCTTATGGATAAAGTGACAATGTATTTTGAAGATTATCTGTAATGTATAAACTAGCTATAATCGGTGGCGGTCCCGGAGGTTATGTAGCTGCGGAGAAGGCGGCAAAGGCCGGGATAAGCGTAGTTCTGTTTGAAGCCGGAGAACTTGGAGGAGTGTGCCTGAATGAGGGCTGTATTCCTACAAAGACGCTGCTTTACAGCGCAAAGATTTACGATTACGCCGCCCATGGGGACAGGTATGGGGTGACATTTGAAGGCGCCTCCCTGGACTTCCCCGCCGTTATGAAACGTAAGGAGAAGGTAGTAAAGAAGCTTGTGGGAGGCATAAAGGTAAGGATGCGGAACGCCGGAGTGGAGGTTGTTAAGGCATCGGCCTATATCAACGGTCCATGCGAGGGCGGGTTCTCAATCACGGCCGGAGAGCAGGAATACCAGGCAGAGAAGTTGCTTCTGTGCACAGGGTCATCGGCGGTGGTGCCCCCTATCCCTGGCCTTGCGGAATCCCCTGCCGTGGTCACTAACCGGGAAATCCTTCAGCTCACGGAAAAGCCTGAAAGCCTGGTGGTTATTGGCGGCGGAGTCATAGGGATGGAGTTCGCCAGCTTCTTCAATTCCATAGGAACAAAAGTGACTGTGGTGGAGATGCTGCCAAAGATTCTGGGGCCAATGGACGACGAGGTATCGGCAATGCTTCAGGCGCAGTATGCCAAGAAGGGCGTGGAGTTCCACCTAAGCTGCAAAGTTACAGCCATCGAGGGGAATGCCGTAGTGTACCAGACCCCGGAAGGCGAGGTATGCCGGGCGGAAAGCGACAAGATTCTCCTCTCCGTCGGCCGCCGTCCAAACCTCAAGGGATACGGCCTGGAGAACCTGGGTGTTTCCTGCGGACGCGGAATAGAGGTCGATAAACGCATGCGCACGTCGGTCCCCGGAGTATATGCCGCAGGCGATGTCACCGCCCTCTCAATGCTGGCCCACACCGCCTCCAGGCAGGCAGAAGTGGCCGTAAATGACATTCTTGGCAAGGACGATGAGATGAGCTACGACGCCATCCCCGGCATTGTCTACACCAATCCTGAAGTGGCTGGAGTGGGAGCCATGAAGGGAACTGCAGAGCTGAAACTTCCCATGGCCTACAGCGGCCGTTTCGTGGCAGAAAACGAGCGCGGGGAAGGCCTTTGCAAGATTATCCTTGACGGAGAGCGCGTCACAGGCGTACACATGCTTGGAAATCCCTGCTCGGAGATTATTGCCGCAGCAGCCGTTGCCATTTCCCGCGGCTGCACCGCTTCTGATTTGCTAAAGGTAGTATTCCCCCACCCTACGGTTGGAGAGATTCTGAAGGAGACGCTGGAGACATTCTGATTGTATGCGGCCATGTACCTCCACGGTCGCGTTTTGGGCTAGTGTTTTAGTATCTTTGTATTATTATGGCAAGTTACCTTCAGATAGAGAATATTTCCAAATCCTACGGCCCCAAGGTGCTGTTCCAGGGGATTGGGTTTAACATCAATGAAGGCGATAAGGTTGCCCTCATTGCCCCCAACGGCACGGGGAAGACCTCTCTTCTGAGGATACTTGCCGGCAAAGACAGTTCGGACAGCGGCGGAAAGATTCTTTTCCTTAAAGATATACGCATAGCATTCCTGAAGCAGGATTATGACTATGCCCCGGAGAAGTCTCTCCTTGCCCAGATTATGGACAACTCCACGGAGTGGACAGCGCATTTGGACCAGGACCACTACTGGGAATACGAAAGACGCGTAAACCAGCTCCTGACGCAGTTCGGGCTGGCTCCGGATACTCTGATGAAGGACCTTTCCGGCGGCGAAGTCAAGCGCGTTGCAATAACCCAGATGCTGGCGTCAGAGGCGGATTTCTATATAATGGACGAGCCCACCAACCATCTGGACACGGATGCCATTGAATTCCTGGAGAACCGCCTCAAGCACAGCCGCTGCACGCTTTTCATGGTTACGCACGACCGCTATTTCCTTGACCGAGTCTGCAATACCGTGATGGAAATGGACCGCGGCAACATCTATATTTATCGCGGAGACTACACCAACTTCCTGGAAAAGCGTCAGGAACGTATAGACAATTATAACGCGGAGACGGAAAAGGTCAGGAATGTGTTCCGCAGGGAGTTGGAATGGATTCACGCATCACCCTGCGCCCGTACAGGCAAGGCTAAGTACCGTAAACAGGCCTTTGAGGCCATAAAAGAGCGCGCTGCGGACTCATATACCATAAAGAAGGTAGATCTGTCTGAAACCAAGGCAAAAGGCCCTACATATCTTGGAAACAAGGTCATTGACTGCAAGGGCGTGAGTTTCTGGTGGGAAGGAAAGTGCTACCTCAAGGACTTCACATACAATTTCCAGCGTTATGAGCGCATTGGAATAGTTGGCCGCAATGCCGCCGGCAAGACCACCTTCCTGAACCTAATTACCGGAGGTTGGGACCCGTCCATGGGCGGCCGTATGGAAGGTGTAGTCCAACTTGGGGAGTCCCTTAAGATTGGCTACTACCACCAGAGCGGAATGCAGTTCAAACCCGGCCAGACCGTGCTTGAGACCGTGAATGATACACATTTGTTGGGACGGTTCCTCTTCACGCACGATATGCTCAACAACCCCGTTGAGAGGCTCTCCGGTGGGGAAAAGCGCAGGTTGTATCTGCTAACAGTTCTCAAGCAGGAACCTAATTTCCTAATCCTTGACGAGCCTACCAATGACCTGGATATTGTTACTTTGGATATCCTTGAAGAGTACCTTCTGGAGTTCAAGGGCTCGCTGGTCATAGTTTCCCACGACCGCCATTTCCTTGACCGCCTGGTGGACCACCTTTTTGTGTTCTGCGGTGACGGTGTTGTGAAAGACTTCATTGGCAACTATACGGAGTACCGTTCGTTTATCAAGGACTATGAGGCTGCGCAAAGTGCAAAGACAGAAGAGAGCGTAACTCAAGGCAAGGTCAAGACGGCTGCTGTCCGTAAACTCACCTGGAAGGAGCAGCAGGAACTCAAGGCCCTGGAAGGCACTCTGACTGCGCTGGAGGCGGAAAAGACAGAACTTGAAGCCAAACTCTCCGGCGGTACTATGGGCCTGGAAGAGTTGCAGACCGCATCTGCCAGATATGCAGCGCTGAAAGACGAACTTGACGCAGCAGAAATGCGCTGGCTGGAACTTTCAGAGATATGAAAACCCTACTGAACACATCCCTGGACCCGCATTTCAACATGGCCTTTGACAGCTATGTGCTGGAGCATACGGATTTCGAGGGCTTCTATCTGTGGCAGAACAAGCCATCGGTAATCATTGGCCTTAACCAGAGCGCATACGCAGAGGTGAATCTGCCGTTTATTGATGCAAACGGAATAGAACTGGTACGCCGCGTGTCCGGCGGCGGAGCCGTCTATCACGACCTTGCCAACCTCAATTACACCTTCGTGGGCTATGAAGACGGCCCGGCAAGGGTTGCTGAGGCTCTTCGCAAACTGGGCGCCCCGGCAGAACTCACAGGCCGTAACGACATCATGGTGGGTGGCCGCAAATGCTCCGGTTACGCCAAGCGCCTTGCCGGGGACCGTATCTTTGTTCATGGCACATTGATGTTTAACGTGAATCTGGAGACTCTCTTAAACGCCCTCTCAACGCCTGGCAGCAAACTCTCCGCTGCAGGTGTGCAGTCCGTGCGTTCAAAGGTTGCAAACCTCAAGGAATACCTTACATACTGCACAATCCAAGAGTTCCAGGCTGCTCTCCACAACGCTCTTGGAGGAGAGGCCCCAGAGCCGCTCCCAGCAGAGCAGATAGCAGAAATAGAACAAATAGCCTCCTCCAAGTTCCGCTCCTGGGAATGGCGCTACGGACATTCTCCCAAAACAGACTTCCGTAGCACCCAAAAGTTCTCATGCGGCACCGTCACGGCCAGTTATTCCATAAAACGCGGAGTCCTTTCTGAGGTCACTTTCGAGGGAGACTTCATTGGGGCAAAACCTGCTTCTGAGTTGGCCGCTCTCCTGAAAGGCAAGCGCTTACATGACATAGAATCATTGCCTGTTAGTGACTGGTTTGATTCGCTTACTACTAAAGAGTTTATGACTCTGTTTGAATGATAACACAAGATAACCAAAAAGATTTTGCAAATAAAAACTTTTTATCTATCTTTGCAATCCAAAATTATGAGGGCATAGCTCAGTTGGTTTAGAGCGCTTGCTTGACAGGCAAGAGGTCACTGGTTCAAATCCAGTTGTCCTCACAAAAAAAAGAGGTCGCAAGGTCTCTTTTTTTTTTGCATCATTACAAGAATTAAGTTATCTTTGTATCCCGGTTGAATCTAATCGGGATTTTTTATGTCCACAGCTATTCGCAGTGCGAGCCTTCGTTATGTTGGTTCGCAGCAAGATGCAAGCATATACCAGCTGAGCGCTCCGCAGCTGAGCAATAAATACTTCATTATCAGTGGAGAAGGGACCCGCCGCCTAATGGCCTTCCCTGAAGTCATCGGCTTCGATTCCTACCTCTCAATGCTCCCTGAAACCATCGCCGCCCTCCGCTACCTCTTCCCTTCCGGTTCGGAGGGCGACGTCGATATACTCACCATCCTCCGCGGTGGCCTGAACTATCCCATAGAGGAAGCCTGCCACAGGGTTGGTATCAGGGTAAGGGACATGCACTTCATCTCTTGCGAGCGAAGGATAGAGGAGCACATCATCACCGGACTTGACATCAAGTACGAGAAGCTCCGCATCACCAGGGACCGTACCCTTGTCATTGGCGACATAATCGCCACCGGAGACACTCTCAGGATGTGCCTGGACCAGGTAGTGGACCGTTTCCGGAGAAAAGGTGGCAGTATCCGCAAGATTATCTTCTTCACCATAGGCGGAACGCGCGCGATTCCCCTTATGGAAAGGATGGCGGAGCAGATAAGCGCCTGGTTCCCGGAGTTCGAGGGCTTCCAGTGCTTCTTCTACGAGGGCATCTTCTCCGTCTACAAAGACAAAGGCGTCAGCGGCATCAATGTCCCGGACATAGACTTCGGCTGGAACGACGGCATAGTCTCCCCGGAATTCCGCCGCTACGTGATGGAAAGGCCCGATTCCCTCTTCGAGAAGTGTATCATCTACGATGGCGGCGCCCGCAGGTACGAGATTCCCATCCACTTCGAAGAAGTGTTCGAATATTGGAACGGAATCCTTGAAAGGGCCGATGGTATAGACATGAAAGCCCTTGTGGCAGAGAAACTTGGCTACGAAGGCCCTCTGGACTACGAGTCCTGGCTCCAGGTCACCAGCTTTGCCGACTTACCTGTAGACGGACTCCCTCAGCTATGGAAGAAAGAGCAGGAGCTTTTCCGCAAGGCAGCTGAACTGTCGCTCCGGGTAATTGCTGAACGCAGGATAAAAGAATTAACCAAAATATCCCCAAATTATGAGTAAACAGAAAGGCATTGACGCCGATTACACGTCAAAGGCGGTAGACCGCGCAGGGCGCAAGAGCAACCTGAGTATGTTCATGGTAATGCTTGGCTTCACATTTTTCAGCGCAAGCATGTGGGTTGGACAGCAGCTGGCTGCCGGCCTTAATTTCAGCGGTTTTGTATGGGCGCTGCTCCTTGGCGGCCTCATCCTGGCGGCCTACACCGGCGCCCTTGGATGGATTGGCGCAGAGAGCGGACTCTCGCTTGACATGCTGGCCCACAGGAGCTTCGGAAAGAAAGGCAGCTGGCTTCCCAGCGCAATGATCAGCTTCACCCAGATAGGCTGGTTCGGAGTGGGTCTTGCCATGTTTGCAATTCCAGTGGCAAAGGAGCTCCTTGGACTTGAAGTGACCCCGGATCACATGCCCTGGCAGGGTTATCTGCTGGTTGCCATTGCCGGTATCCTCATGACAGGAAGTGCCTACTATGGCATCAAGAGCCTTACCATAATTAGCTATATCGCCGTGCCTGCAGTAGCCATCCTGGGCACTGTGGCCATGATTATGGCCGTGAATAAAGGCGACCTTGGCCTAATTGAGCAGTTCAACCAGGGCACCAAGGGGCTCGGAGTTATTGCCGGCGCAGGTCTGGTTGTTGGAAGTTTTGTATCCGGAGGTACGGCAACGCCTAACTTCACGCGCTTTGCAAAGAATGCCAAGGTTGGCCTCTGGACCACTGTGGTTGCATTCTTCATCGGCAACAGCCTCATGTTCTGCTTCGGTGCAGTTTCCAGCATCTACGTTGGCGATAACGACATCTTTGAGGTGATGCTGAACCTTAACCTCTTCTACCTTGCAGTCCTTGTACTTGGCCTTAACATCTGGACCACCAACGACAACGCCCTCTACACCGGGGGTCTTGGCCTTTCCAACATCTTCGGCCTTAGCAAGAAAGCAATGGTTCTCATTTCCGGAATCATAGGAACAATTGCAGCAGTATGGTTGTACTGGAACTTCTGCGGCTGGCTCAACGTGCTAAACTGCACCCTTCCTCCAGTGGGTATCATCCTCATCCTGAGCTACTTCATGGACAGGAAAGCATACCTTGACGGCACGGTTGAAATCAAGACCGTGAACTGGTTCTCCGTAGCCGGCGTGGTTCTTGGTGCAGTTGTGGCCAATCTGGTCCACTGGGGCGTTCCTGCCATCAACGGCATGGCCGTAGCAGCCGTATGCTACATCATCGGCCATCTGGTCCGCAAATAAAGCTTTATACATAATAATAACACCCGGGCTTCAACCCGGGTGTTATTGTTTTACAGCCTTGTTTTTGCGTACTCCAGCGTAAGGTGGAAAGACTTTTTCTTTAATCCTGGAGCATCGAACATGGCGTCCGACATCAGTTTTTCGCAGATACTGCGGAGACCGCGGGCCCCAAGTTTGTTCTCTATGGACGTATCCACAATAAGATCCAGCACTTCCGGATCTATCTCCAGCTTCATGCCGTCTATCTCGAAGAGTTTCTGATACTGGCGAAGGAGGGCGTTCTTCGGCTCAGTGAGTATGCGTTTCAGGGAATCCCTGTCCAGCTGGTCAAGATATGTGATGACCGGAAGACGGCCGACAATCTCCGGGATAAGGCCATAGGCTCTGAGGTCCATAGCGTCTACATACTCCAGAAGATTATCGGCAGAAATGCGCTGCTTTTCCTCTGCGTTGAAGCCAATGATGCGGGTATTTTTTCTGAGGGCGATGTGCCTCTGGATGCCCTCGAAGGCACCTCCGCAGATGAAAAGGATGTTCTGTGTGTTCACGTGCGCGAACTCCTGCTCCGGGTGTTTGCGGCCGCCTTTGGGAGGGACATTCACAATGCTGCCCTCAAGGAGCTTCAGCATAGCCTGCTGCACGCCTTCTCCGGAAACGTCACGGGTAATTGACGGGTTGTCGCTCTTGCGGGCAATCTTGTCTATCTCGTCAATAAAGACTATTCCCCTTTCTGCACGGGCAAGGTCAAAATCCGCCTCCTGGAGCAGTCTGGTAAGGATGCTTTCAACATCTTCACCCACATAGCCTGCTTCTGTAAGGACCGTGGCGTCAACAATGGTAAAGGGCACGTCCAGCATCTTGGCTATGGTACGGGCAAGGAGGGTTTTTCCGGTTCCGGTGGGACCTACAAGGAGAATATTGCTTTTCTCCAGTTCCACGCCGTCATCCGGCTTCTGGTCCAGATTATGGCTTATTCTCTTGTAATGGTTGTAAACAGCCACTGCAAGCACTTTCTTGGCTCTGTCCTGCCCAATGACATACTGGTCCAGATAGGCTTTGATTTCCGCCGGTTTGGGCGATTTGCCCATGACAGGAGCCTTCTTCAGGGCACTCTTACCTACTCCTTCAACTTCATCTGCATACTGGGATGCAAGGCGCGCACAGTCCGGACAGATGTGACCGTGAAGCCCATGCATGAGGAATGGGACTTCGCTGTCACTCCTGCCACAGAACATGCAGCGGTTCTTGGCCGCACCGCCTTTGTCTTTCTTCACGGGCATCAGCGTTCGCGCTTTTTGAGGATTTCATCAACCATACCGTAGGCAAGGGCTTCCTCCGCATTCATCCAGTAGTCCCGCTCACCGTCTGCGGCAACCTTCTCGATGGGCTGGCCGGTATGGAAGGATATGATATTGAACAGTTCCGCGCGGGTCTTCTCTATCTCCTTTGCGGCGATGAGAATCTCCGTAGCCTGGCCCTGGGCACCACCAAGGGGCTGATGGATGAGTACCCTGGAGTGAGGAAGGGCGGAACGTTTACCCTTCTCGCCTGCGCAAAGCAGCACTGCACCCATGCTGGCGGCCATACCAGTGCATACTGTTGCAACTTCAGGCTGCACAAGCTGCATGGTGTCGTAGATGGCAAGACCGGAAGTAACCTGCCCGCCAGGGGTATTCAGATACATGGTAATATCAGCACCCGGATCCTGGGCGGCAAGGAAAAGGAGCTGGGCCTGGATGATGTTGGCAACGTCATCGTCGATGGGAACGCCAAGGAAGATGATCCTGTCCATCATGAGGCGGGAAAAAACATCCATCTGGGCAACGTTGAGCTTGCGCTCCTCAGTAATGGTGGGATTGATGTATCCGTCGTAAATGGACGAATAACGAGAAAGGGTCATCGAACTGATGCCCCTTCCCTTCACTGCAAACTTTTCAAAGTCTTTCATAGGAATTATTTGAGTTCCTTAAACTTATCCAAAGAAATCTTCTTGTTCTGGAGAGTGACCTCTTCACGGACGCGGGCGATGGCAGCATTGTCCTCGCACTGCTCTTCCAGGCGGTTGTACTGGTTCTTGTCCTGAAGCATGTTCTCTGCAGCGGAATCTATAAGATTCTGTGGCATTCCGGCCATGCCGTACATGGCATACTGGTAAGTGACGAAGCTGCGGGCGGCATTGAGGATGTCTTCACGGGAAACCTTAAGGTCGAACTTTTTCATGATGTAGCCACGGACCATCTGCCACTTGAAGTCCTCCAGGAAGCCGGGGAATTCCTTCTCCACCTGCTCCGGAGTGAACTTGCCCTCGTTGACGGAGATGAACCAGCGCTTGAGGAAGACCTCTGGAAGCTGGATACCGGCCTTGTCAAGGAAGTACTTGCGGACATCGGCACCGAAGCGGTAGTTGGCATCCTGCTCGTGACCTGCCTTGATGCGCTCTACTATCTTCTCCTCGAACTGCTCCTCTGTGGTAACCTTTCCTTCACCGAACATCTTGTCCCAGGTCTCCTGGTTGGCCTCAGCGGCCACGAAGGTCTTGACGTTGACCACGGTGAACTCGAACATTGGATCAAGCTCTGCAAGTTTTGCCTTGTCGACCTTGAGCATGGCTGCACGATCTGTCTCATTTGTGAAGGCGGCGTTGACGTCTATGGTGAACTTATCCCCAGCCTTCTTGCCGATGAAAGCTCCACGGGCCTCTTCAGCGACCTGCTTGATGGAGACGTAGACACCTTCAGCCTTGTGGCCTTCGTTTGCGATATCAGCCACTATATAATCATCCTCACCGGCCTTCTTGCCTTCCTGGAGGCTGCCGTACTGCTGAAGCATCTGCTCGCGGGTGACCTTCTTCTGGTCTGCGGTGACGTTGATGTCGTAGTAGACAATCTTGTCCTCCTTGCCGATGGTGAAGTCCAGCTCCGGGGTCTGGGCGATGTCGAACTTGAAGGTGAAGTCCGAACCCTCTGTCCATGAGAGTTGGGGCTGATCCTCCGAAGGGAGGGGCTCCCCAACTACGCGGATCTTGTTTTCGTCAATAAACTTGTCAAGCTGCTCCGAAAGGATTGCATTGACGCTCTCATACAGAGCCTGCTCTCCGTAGAAACGCTTGATCATGCCAATGGGGGCCATTCCCTTGCGGAATCCCTTGATGTCCGCCTTGCGCTTATACTCATTAAGGCGCTTGCGCAGCGACTCCTCGTAATCTGCAGCTGCAATCTCTACTGTAACCTGATAATTGAGTGCATCAGGCTGTTTTTTACTTACTTTCATATGGTTTATTTAGATTATTTCAAAAGGACCGCAAATTTACCTTTTTCTTTTGGGATAAACAACCCTTCCATGATATAATTGCTGGAGATAGGACTTTAGGATTGCCTTTACCTGATTGAGGTCGTGGATAGTTATGTCCGCATCTTCCATCTGGCCGGCTTTGACCTTGGCGCCGACTATTCCCTCCACAAAACGGTCGCATGCCTCAGGAGTGTACTCCTTGAGGGTTCTGGATGCCGCTTCAACGGAGTCGCATATCATGAGGATTACTTGTTCCTTGCTCTGCGGCTTGGCTCCATGATAGTAAAATGCCGATGTGTCCTCCGGGTCTCCCCCGTCATTCAGATACTTGTTCAGGAAGTACATCGTAGCCGATGTTCCATGATGGGTGCGGATGAAGGATCTCAGTTCCTCCGGGATGCGGTGCTCCCTTGCAATTTCAAGGCCGTCATCGACGTGACGGATAATGTCCTGGGCACTCTCCATCGGGGTTTTGGAGTCGTGGTACTTCACTGCTCCGGGGTTGGAAGACTCGTTCTCTACAAAACAAAGCGGATTGCTCATCTTGCCTATGTCATGATACAGCGCAGCTGCCCTGAGAAGAGGTATATTGGCGTCTACAGCCCTTCCTACATGGTCTACCATGTTCATTACCTGGAGGCAATGCTGGAAGGTGCCCGGGGCTTTTGCAGACAGTTCCTGGAGAAGGCTGTTGTTGGTATCGGCAAATTCTTCCAGACGGGTGGAGGATACCAGGTTGAATATCTTCTCGAACAGGAAAATCAACGGATACAGCGCCACCGTAAGCATGGCCCCCACAAAAATCTGAATCACATCAAGCCACCAGCCGGCATTGCTGCCCACATCTATGAGCCTGAAGCCGAAGAACACAATGATCTCAACTCCAAAGATTATCAGAGCATTGAGGAACTGGCGCCACCCTTTACCCAGAAAACCGAAGGTCTGAAGTGTAACCCCGCCGGCGGCAAGGAACATAAGGAAAAGTTCCATTCCGCCGCCTCCGAAGATAAGGAGCGGAAGCAGGATGGTCACATACACCGGGAATACTACCCTCTTCCTGAAGAAAGCCAGCAGATAAAGGGCAAAGACCGGATATGGCACCATATACATTAATGAAGGAGCCATCCTCAGCATCATGAATGTGAGGAGGGCAGACAACAGGAAGACGCTCAACAGGTAGATGTAGCGCTTCCAGTCAGCATAAACTTTGGGATTTGAGAAACGGATGCACAGGAACAGAATTGCACAAAGCGTCAGGGCAAGCAGTATGTTCCCCAGTATCAAGAGTATCCTGGGGCCGTCATAGCCGTAAACCTTGTTGTATTCCTCCCTGTAACTGTCCAGAATCTGGGCAATTTCCGCGGTCACTATCTCGCCTTTGGAGACTATTTTCTCGTCGGCCTTGACGTATCCCAGGGTAGGAGAAACATAGTCGTCACTCTCCGCGTGGGTGAGTTCCGTCATGGTCTTGTCGTACACCAGGTTGGGGACAATTACGCTGTATACCCCGCCCTTTCTGAACAGGGAGTCCAGGTTCACGGACGGATAAGCCTTGGCCAGAAGGGCAACAAGCTGGTCCTTTGCCTCGGAAACCGTATAGATTTCCGCACGGGCAGTCTGTGTGGCGCGCTTGTTTTTCTGCACGTAAACCAGGTTGTCCGACACTCGGGCCGACGAACGCTCTATCTTGACCTTGGCATCGGAAATGACGCCCTTGGAGTAGATGTCCTCAAGACGGGTAACCACTGCCGGGCGTATAGACTTGTACACGCCGAGGTCCAGGCTCTGGACGTTCTTTACGGCCTGGGATACAATCTCTTCGGAGTACTTGTAATAAGGAATTACTACTGGGCCGGACTGCCCCCTCTCCTCCCTTATCTGGTCCTCTGTCTTGAGGATAGGGAAATCGAACTGTGAGATAAGGGTTTCATACGGCCAGGGAGAACCTTTCTTGTAGTCGTAGTTGAACTTCGCTGTCCTTGGCATGAAAAGTACCAGGACAACGAAGACAACCGCAAGGGCTATATATCTCCTGGGTATATCAGGCGTCGATATTTGCATAGTGGGCGTTCTCTTCGATGAAGGCGCGGCGTGGCGGAACATCGTCTCCCATGAGCATGGAGAAGGTGCGCTCCGCATCAGCTGCATTCTCAATGGTAATCTGACGGAGCACGCGGCGGGAAGGATCCATGGTGGTTTCCCAGAGCTGGGTGTCACTCATTTCACCAAGACCTTTGTAACGCTGGACCGTTACGCCCTTTTCACTTCCGCGGCCAAGCTCTGCGGTGGCTGCCTCACGCTGGGCATCGGTCCAGCAGTAACGCTCCTCCTTGCCTTTCTTGACCAGATAGAGCGGCGGCGTTGCCAGATACACATAGCCGTTCTTGATGAGGTCGAACATGTAGCGGAAAAAGAAAGTGAGGATCAGGCAGGCAATGTGGGAGCCGTCAACATCGGCATCCGTCATGATAATGACCTTGTGGTAACGGAGCTTTGAAAGGTCCATGTGTTTCTCTCCGGTTTCGTCCTCCTGGGCAACTGTGACGCCAAGGGCGGTGTAGATGTTGCGGACTTCCTGGCTTTCGAATGCGCGGTCCTGGGCGGCCTTTTCCACGTTCAGGATTTTACCGCGCAGAGGAAGGATTGCCTGCGTACGGCGATCACGGCCCTGCTTGGCGGTACCGCCTGCGGAGTCTCCCTCGACAAGGAAGAGTTCGCATTTCTCCGGATCGTGGTCAGAGCAGTCTGCAAGCTTTCCGGGCATGCCGGCGCCGCCCATAGGGGTCTTGCGCTGGACCATCTCGCGGGCCTTGCGTGCGGCTGCACGGGCAGTTGCGGCGAGGACAATCTTCTCAATTATGGTCTTTGCCTCCTTGGGGTGCTCTTCAAGATACTGGTCGATTGCTGCCGCTGTGGCCTGGGACACTGCCGATGTTGCCTCCGGATTACCCAGTTTGGTCTTGGTCTGGCCTTCGAACTGGGGCTCCGCAACCTTTACGGAAATAACTGCCGTAAGGCCTTCGCGGAAGTCCTCGGGGCTCAGTTCTCCCTTGAACTTGGCAAGTAGGTTGTTCTTCTCCGCGTAGTTCTTCAGGGAACGGGAAAGGCCCATCTTGAAGCCCTGGAGGTGGGTACCTCCTTCTATTGTGTGGATATTGTTCACATAGGAGTAAATCCTCTCCGAGAAGCCGGTGTTGTACTGGAGGGCGATGTCGATGGGGATAACCTTGTCCGACATTACTGTGATGGGTTCCGGAATGAGCTTGGGGGCGCCGGCGTCCAGATAGTCGATAAACTCGCGGAGACCCTGCTCAGAGTAGAAGGTTTCACTGCGGTAGACAAGATTGCCGGTTGCCTTGCGCTCGCCGTCCTCTGCGGTGACGAACTCGTCCACCTTCTCCCTGAGGTCCGTGAGGGTAATGCGGATACCCTTGTTAAGGTATGCCAGTTCACGGAGGCGGGCGGCCAGCGTATCGTACTTATAGACTATGGTCTGGGTGAAAATTGTGGCATCCGGATGGAATGTGATGATGGTTCCGGTGTCATTGGACTCGCCTACCACCTTAACTTCAGTGATGGGTTTTCCCTTGGAATACTTCTGCACGAAAATCTTGCCTTCACGGTGGATTTCTGCCACCAGAAGGTCACTGAGGGCATTCACGCAGGATACGCCCACGCCGTGCAGACCTCCGGAGACCTTGTAACTGGACTTGTCGAACTTACCGCCGGCGTGGAGGACGGTGAGAACCACCTCCAGGGCGCTGCGGTGTTCTTTCTCATGCATGCCGGTAGGGATACCGCGGCCATTGTCCTGCACGCGTATGGAATTGTCTTCCTGTATCTTGACGTCAACGTCCGTGCAGAAGCCGGCCATGGCCTCGTCTATACAGTTGTCCACGACCTCATACACAAGGTGGTGAAGACCTCTTTCTCCTATGTCACCAATGTACATGGAAGGGCGTTTGCGCACCGCCTCCAGACCTTCAAGTACCTGAATACTGCTGGCCGAATACTCCTGCTCGGCCTGTTTCATCTCTTCGTTCTCGATCATTTCTATCTGTTTATATTAAAAATTCAAACTTGCTCCTACGCTCACATAGATGCCTTTCTCTGCATGGAACGGGACTCTCTGGACGCTCTGGTTAAGAAGGTTTCCGACCTTGAGCCATGCGTTCCAGAAGCGGTTTACCACAAAACTGCACTCCAGGCCAAGGTCCGCATAACCGGGAAGGGTCGCATCTATGCCGGGGCAGTCCGTCCTTGAATCCAGTGTGACTGCGGGGATAAACCGTCCTGCAAGCATGTAAGCTGCCCTTAAGGATGCGGCAAATGCCGGAGGGCCGAACAGGTTTGTCTTAAGTTCCTTCTTGGAAAGGATACTGTATTGATACTGCAGTTTTGCATCTATATCCATGTGGTCGCTCTTCCAGCCCAGCTCAGTACCCGCATAGAAGGTGCTAAGTGGGCTCATATATCCCACAAGCGGGGTATATCCGGCCCCTGCGGTGCTGAAGCCCCAAGAGACCATGTTGCTCAGGCTCTTGAAACCGGCTTTCACATTGTAGTGAACCCTCTCACGTACATTGCCGCGAACACCGAACATGATGTTGATGTTTTCAGTAGAGATGTCCGGAGCAAAGGCGAAACTTCCCATGAAATGATTCCTGGAAAGCAGATTGTCAAATGAATTGATGGTGTTGCCGCCGGTAACAGCCGCCTGCAGCACCATTGAATCTTCTAACAAATTGTAAGTTGCCCTGATGTCAGGGAAAAGGACTCCGGCCTTTGTGGGGCAGAATGTGTCATTGTCCCTCAAAACAAAGGCAACCTTGATACCGACACTGAGCATAAGTTTCCGGTAAGAAAGGGCATACGACGGAGTTACTGCAAAACTCCCGGCCACTCCCTGGACGGAACCGTCATGATTGAGAACCTGGGCATTTAGACCAAGACTTGCAAAGCCGCCGCCTACGGGAAGCCCGAAGCGAAGGTCCGTAATGCTGTGAGCCTCATTGAGGACAGGGTTAACGATATAATTGAAATGCTCAGACATGAAGTAGCGGAAGGAAGAACCCAGGGTTCCGGATACGCCTCCATCTGCACTTACTCCATGACTGTTCACATTAGCCCAGACATCGGAACCGGATGTCCCGGTATACTTGAGATCCATCCTGAGAGCACCGCCGTCCCAGTTATAACGCATGTTTGCTCCGGCAGTGGCAACCCTGTCTTTCCAGGCAGCGGTCTTGTTGCCGTTGTCCATGAACATATTGTCCGCGGCACTGAACTGGATGTCACGGTAAGTGCCCAGATAAGCGTTGTAACTGCCGTAGACATTAACCTGCAGGGCACCCCCTGCCAGCGGTGTCCAGACTACCTGGGCCTCCGGATGGAAGCCAAATCCCGCTCCCAGTTTGGCAAACAGCGTGTTCTGGGTTTCAGGACGGGCATTGGGGCGGAGCTGGACATTGTACGGTTTGAACTCATAGGAACCGCGGTACGGAGTGCTGCGGACCGTATAGTCAAAGTCATAGTTGAAACGGGACACGGAATCCGGAAGAGGAAGAAGCTGGCCCGGTTTCTCTATCCCGGACGCTTCCCTCTTGTAGGTGTTGGTGACCTCCACCGTGGGATTCAGGTTCTGGGCGGCAGCTCCGAGGCAAAGCGCAAGGAGCGCCAGGGTATATGCTGTTTTCTTCATTTTTTCAGAGTTTACGCATGCGCTGCTCTACCTGGTCCAGCACATCGTCGGATGCACCAGAAGGCTCATAACCGCTGCGTATGCTGTCGAATGTGGCACGGGCCTGGGTAAGGTTACCCTGCTCCGCGAACGTGTCTCCAAGCACTATGAACGCTTTGGCCAGCCAGTAATTCTGGTCTCCGGCGCCATCGGCAAAGGCATAGACCTTTTCCTGGATGCCGTTGAATTCGGCGCGGTCATACTGGTCCTGGATAATAAGATATGCCGCTTCGGCACCTTCTGCTGTTGAAGGATTCTGCGCAAGTACCTGGAACTGCGACAGGGCTTCATTACGCCTGGAAGTGCTCATGAGGGCTTTAGCCTTAACGTACAGCGCTTCACGGGAAAGGTCTTCCGGATTACCGGACTTTTTCAGGACGACGTCCGAATACGAGATGGCGTCTTCCCACTGACGGGCACGGAAAGCGCTTCGCATCAGACCAATCTGGGCGGCCTGGACGTTCTCTTCCATACGGGCAATCTCCGCCAGTTTCTTGTACGATGTAAACGCCTTTGCATAAATGCCAAGGGCATAGTTCATGCGGGCGTAGCTGAGCGTTGCGGATTCCTCCATTGCGCCGGAAAGGCCGCTTTCCAGGGCAATCAGATACTCATCTGCTGCTGCCTGGTTTACGCCAAGGTTACGATAACTGTCCGCAATATAGAAGTGAGCCTTGGCAAAATTGGGCGTGCCGGGATATGCCTCCAGATAAGCGCCCAGGGTATTGATGGCCTTCTGCCATTCACCGGAAAGGAATATCTGCTCCGCAGATGAGAAATAGACCTCTTCTTTCTGCGCCTCCGTGCGGTTGGCAAGGCTTCCAAGGGAATTCACGTATGCGATATATGCTTCAGGATCTTCCCTTGTACGATATATGGATTCAATGGCAAGGAGGGCGTCCTCAGTGAAAGTACCTTTCAGTTCAACCACCCTCTTGTAGCAGTCAAGGGCATCGTCCGTGGAACCTGAGGCCCTGGCTATGGTGCCCAGTTCAAGAAGGGCACGGGCATCAAGGGTGGGATCCGTCGTATTCTTGCGAAGGGTACGGAACGTCCTTTCTGCATCCTCGTTGTCCTGTACGGCCATATATGCACGTCCAAGTTCCAGCATGGATTCTCCGTAGTAAGGGTCTGAAGGATTGGCTGTCTTGGCGTTCTCGAGGAATTCTATCTTCCTGGAATCGTCTCCCTGGAGACCGGCGGCGAGGCCTGCGCGGTATGCGGGATAGAGGTTATCCTTATTGGGGTAGTTGGCCATCTGGCGCTCATAAGCCAGGACGGCAATCTCATAGTTGCCGCTGAAAAAGTAGCAGTCACCTATCCTGGTTTCCGCATCTGCCCCCATTGTAACCTTGTCCAGGGCTATGTAATTGTCGAACCATTTGATGGCGTTCTCATAGTCCCCTTCCTTGAAATAAGTATAGGCCATCTGGTATGAGATGAGGTCTCCTTCCGTACGTTTGGGAAGGGCAGAAAGGTTGTAAAGGTCCTTGAGGATGGCGCGGGCCTCAGAATACTTGCCGTCACGGTAGTATGCCTCCGCCAGGTAATAACGTGCAAGCTGGTTGAAACCATCCCTGCGGTGGCTGTAGTATGCGGCGGCCTTCAGGTGAGGCACTGCCGCCCTCCACGATCCGCTTTCCATGAGTTCCATCGCCCTCATCATATAGGCCTTCATGTAGTTGTACTGCATGCGGGGCTCAAGGTTTTCAATGTTGTCATACGCTTCCACTGCGCCCTCATAATCATGGTTGCTGAGGGCTGCCATTGCCATATATGAATAGATTCGGTCTCCTTTGGAACTTGTTCCGTAACGGCGGAGGTACTCCTGGAAAGGAGCAGTATCACCGCCAAGGTCGAAGGCCAGTTTGGCGTAGTTGTAGAATGCGTCTTCCTTTATTTCCTTGGAGTAATCAAGGTCTGCGGCTTCCTTGAAAGCCTGCATTGCAGCAACCTTGTTGCGGATTTTGACATTGGCGTAACCAAGCTGGTAGGATGCAATCTGGCCTATGGAATCCTTCCGCTCGCCCATCTGCATGAAGTTGTCTACAGATGCCTGCCAGTCTTCCACCATGTAAAGGACCTCTCCGGCGTAGAAATAGTCCGCCCTGGTGCGGGCCGCCTTGCTGCGAAGGTTCTCCACATAGTAGGTACGTGCTTTTTCCGCATCTCCAAGGACCAGATAGGACTCGCTCATTATGCGGGCCATGTGGGGCTGGCGGTCTGCCGGCACCTTGTCAAACAGGTCCTCACCGAACTGGACCACATATTTGTAATCCTTTTCATTGAAGCGGCATTCCAGGATATAATAGTTTGCCAGGTCACGGAAACGATAGTCTTTTGCCGCAAGGAGGAACCAGTCCGAGGCCTCACGGAAATTGCCCTGGGCATAGTTGATATAGCCTATTGCGTAATATGCGGGGGCAGTATAGTCGCTTTCCGGGATGGAGCGCATGCGTTTGAGAATGCTCTTGGCCCTTTCCCATTCTCCTACGCCGTATGCGCTGTATCCAAGTTTGTAAGTATATTCAGGAACACGGCTTGTGTAAATATCCTTGGCCGTTATGGAATTGAGCTGTGTAAGGGCTTCTTCGAATCTTTCCCTGTCGAAAAGGTCAATTCCCCAGAGGAAACGCACCTGAGGTGTAAGGATACACTCAGGATAGCGGCTCACGAAGCGTCCGGCCATGGCATAAGCGCCGTCAGAGCCCATTGAGAGGGCACAAAGGGTACGATAGCCTTCCGCCATTTCACCGGAAATGCCGTCCAGCAGAGACTGAGCCTGGCTGTACATTCCGGCCTGGTAGAGTTCCTTGGCCCTGGAAAGATCCTGCGCACCCGCGGAAAGGGCTAAGAGTGCTGCAGCGGCCACTATGATGATTCTTTTCATAACCTACAAATTTACAAAAAAATCTGATTATATTTGCACTAATTATGGAAAATATGACGGAAAGCTTAATTCACTTCAGGGACGCCGACATCCTCAATGGCGAAAGTCCCGTTATTTACGGCCTGAACATGGATGTAATGCCCGGAGACTTTGTTTACATAGTAGGCAAGGTGGGATCCGGAAAAACCTCCATTATACGCACAATAACGGCTGAAAACAAGCTCCTTAAAGGTGAAGGAACCGCATGTGGATATAACCTCAAAGGCATAAAGTCCAAAGAGATCCCGTACCTCAGGCGAAGCATGGGCGTCATCTTCCAGGACTTCCAGCTTCTTCAGGACAGGACTGTTGAAGACAACCTTGAGTTCGTCCTCCGCTCTACCGGCTGGAAAGAGCGTGGTGCAATAGACAGGCGCATCATGGACGTTCTGGAAGCCGTTGGCATGGAAACCAAGGCCCACAAGCGTCCCCACCAGCTTTCCGGCGGAGAGCAGCAGCGAATAGCCATAGCACGCGCCCTGCTGAACAAGCCCTCCGTTATTCTTGCCGATGAGCCCACCGGAAACCTTGACGGCGAAACCGCTGACGAGATTCTCCAGCTTCTCCAGTCGCTGAACAAGGAAGGTACCGCCATAGTCATGGTCACACACAACCGCACCATCTTCGAAAAGTACCCCGGCCGCGTATTCTCCTGCGAAGGCGAATCCTGCACCGAAGTAGTCGACGAAGGTATTGACGTAGTCCTATGACGCTCAAAGAACGTTTCAACGCTATAGTTGAGTGGTTCTCCGTGAACCAGCCGCAGGTGCGTTCTGAGCTTCACTACCAGAACCCTTTCCAGCTGCTTGTAGCCGTGATTCTGAGCGCACAGTGCACGGACAGGCGCGTGAACATGGTAACCACTCCCCTGTTTGAACGGTTCCCTTCTCCACAATCCCTCGCCGCCGCCTCGTTCGAAGACGTTTTCCATTACGTAAAGAGCGTTTCCTACCCCAATTCCAAGGCCACCCACCTCATAGGGATGGCTCAGAAACTCATTGCCTCTTTTGACGGTGAAGTTCCATCGGACATAGATGCCCTCATGTCCCTCCCCGGAGTTGGAAGAAAAACTGCAAACGTCATTGCTTCAATAGTTTACGACAAGCCGGTCATAGCCGTTGACACCCATGTCTTCCGCGTCGCCCACCGCCTTGGTCTCTCAGAGGGAAAAACTCCGGAAGCCGTAGAACGGGACCTTGAACGCCACATCCCCTTGGAAAAGCGCGCCATAGCCCACCACTGGCTCATCCTTCACGGCCGCTACATCTGCACCGCCCGCTCCCCCAAGTGCCCTGACTGTCCATTGTCCCAATGGTGCCGTTCTTTCCCCCTCAAACCCTGACTCGTCCGGGTATCTGGCTGTTTTCCCGGACGAAAGGGAAATAAATTTGTTTGTTTGAAGTAAATGGAGTATTTTTGCAGTCCTTTTGGGGTATTAGCTCAGTTGGTAGAGCGATAGGTTCGCAATCTATAGGTCAGGGGTTCGAATCCCCTATGCTCCACAAAAAAAGTCCGGCGAACCGGACTTTTTTTTGTTTAGTTTATAAACTGCGCCTTGAGCTGTTCTATCTTATCAGGCGCAGTGGAGCCGGTGGCGCCGAAGTAGAACTTGATCTTTGGCTCAGTGCCGGAAGGACGTACTGAGACCACGTCTCCTGCCTCGTTGAAGAACTGCAGCACATTGCTCTTGGGAAGGCCGGTTTCCTCCGGCTTGTTGTAGTCGATGACCTTGGCAAGGGGGCTGCCTGCAATAACCTTGGGAGGGCAGGCCCTGTAATCGGCCATTATTTTCTGGATTTCCTCCGCACCGGATTTACCCTTGCGGACGATGTAGACCATCTTCTCTACGTACAGGCCGTATTCCTTGTACACTTTCTGGAGAAGCTGCCAGAGCGTCATGCCCTGCTCTGCGGCCCATGCGGCGCATTCAGCCACCATGATGCCGGCCACCTGGGCGCACTTGTCACGGACAAACTCCCCAAGGTTGAAGCCATAACTCTCCTCACCTCCGCAGATGAAGACACCCTTGCCCTCATTGCGTTTTACGACCTCTGCAATGTACTTGAAGCCGGTGAGCACGTTGTAGCACTTGACGCCGAAGCTCTTGCAGATTGCCGCTATGAGCTCACTTGTGACTATTGTTTTTACGACATATCCATTTGCTCCGTCAAGTTTTCCAAGTTCTTTCCAGCGGGTGAGCACATAATAGGTTAGGAAGCTCCACGTCTGGTTGCCGGTGAGCTGGACAATCTTGCCTTCGTCATTACGTACGGCAATGCCAAGGCGGTCCGCATCCGGATCAGTGGCCAGGACAATGTCCGCGCCAACTTCCTCAGCCTTGTCTATGGCCATTTTCATGGCTGCAGGTTCCTCAGGATTGGGAGATGCCACAGTGGGGAAATTTCCGTCGGAGACCATCTGCTCCTTAACCATTATGACATTATTGAAGCCTATTCTCTTAAGAGCCTCAGGCATAAGGCGTACGCCGCATCCATGGAGCGGAGTATAGACAATCTTGAGGTCTGCGTGCTTCTTGACCACATCCGGGCTCAGGGCAAGGGAGGTGATGTCACGGAGATAGCACTCGTCCACCTCTTTTCCCATGATTTCAATGGGAGCCTTTGCGACTCCGGGAACGGGAGCGAAACGGACATCCGCAGGGTCAGTAATCTTGCCAACTTCATTGACGATATCCTTGTCCACGGGAGCGGTAATCTGGCCGCCGTCCTCCCAGAACACCTTGTAGCCGTTGTATTCCTTGGGATTGTGGCTGGCGGTTACCATGATGCCAGCAGTTGCCTTCTTGAGGCGGATGGAGTAGCTGAGCTCCGGAGTGGGACGCAGGTCTTCGAACAGATAGACCTTGATACCGTTGTTGGAAAGGACCTCTGCCGATATCTCCGCAAACAGACGTGAATTGTTGCGGCTGTCATGGCTTATGCACACGCTGGCGGCGCCCTTCACATTGGCCTTTATGTAGTTTGCAAGGCCCTGGGTGGCCATTCCCACAGTGTACTTGTTCATACGGTTGGTACCGACGCCCATGATTCCGCGAAGACCACCCGTACCAAATTCAAGATTACGGTAAAAAGCATCTTCAAGGCCCACAGGGTCCGTTTCCATGAGCTTCTTTACTTCTGCCTTGGTCTCTGCATCAAAGCTGCCGTCAAGCCAGCTCTGAGCAACAGTTTTGTAATCTGCCATATTATTGTGTTTTAGTGTTTGTTCGTATCTACAAAAATAAAAAATAATCAGTACTTTTGCAATATGGATTTCAAAGAATTCATACTAGCACATGACGGGGATGACGTTGCCTCTCTGGCCCTTAAGCGAAAATCGCTTGAAACAGCCGTGGAGGACTGGAACCTTGCCCTCAGCACCATTGAAGTCCGTTCAAAACTCCGTCACAAAGTCCCTCAGTGGTACGCCGTCCCGTCACTCCACTACCCCAAAGCCCTGTCTGCAGAACAGTGCTCCTCCTCTGAAACTGCCAATTATAAAGCATCGCTTATCAGCAGCTGGAGTGATGCCTTGAAAACCTTCGGGGCTTCGCCCCTCGTCCCTCCCATAAATGGGCCCCTCCCACTCATGAGCCGTGGGCGGCACAGTTTTCCGGGCACCACTCCAACTGCTGACATGAAGATAGCGGATCTGACTGGAGGAATGGGAGTGGATGCGTGGGCGTTCAGCAAGGTGGCGAAGGAAGTGCTGTACAATGAGATGGATGAGGGGTTGTGCAGGGCGGCGGAGCATAATTTCAGGGAACTGGGAGTGGGCAATGTGGTGATTGAAAACCGTATTGTGGAGCCGGGAAAAGTGAAGGAAGTGTTGCGCGGATTTGAACCGGATATAGTATTCCTGGATCCTGCCAGGCGCGGTGGCGGCGGACGCAAGGTTTTCAGGCTTGAAGACTGCTCTCCAAATGTTATTGAACTGCTTCCGGAGCTATATGACGCATGCCCTAACATCATGCTCAAGCTCTCCCCTATGGCGGATATCACACTGGTGTGCAAACAACTTCCCGGCGTACGTGAGGTTCACATCGTTGCCACCGGCGGCGAGTGCAAGGAACTGTTGCTGCTGTTGGAAAAAGGGTTTACAGGAGCATACAGCACGGTAGTATACGAATCAGGAGCCACATTGGTTTACGGAGATGGTAGTAATGTCCACAAACCGTCGACTGCGTCGACCCCTCCCAAACAAGTTTGGGCCCCTCCCTCTTATGTGGCCGAGGGTGGCTACAGGTTTGTGGATATCACTACCATCTCCTCTACATCATACTTGTTTGAGCCGGGGAAAGCATTGCTCAAGGCAGGAGCATTTGACATGCCGTGTGAATACGGACTAAGCAAACTTGGGAGACACACACATCTATATGTAAGCCATGAGCCTGTACCTGAGGAGATTGCGCCGTTTGGAAAGTGCTTTGAGATAGTTGAAACACTCCCTCTCTCAGGCAAAACAATGAAAGACGTTGGAAAGCGCTATCCAAAGGCCGATGTCACAGCCCGTAACATTCCCATGACATCCGAAGAACTTGCAAAACGCCTTGGCGTCAAGCCCGGCGACGGCACCCTTCACATCTTCGGCACCCAAAGCGACTCTGACGGCAGGATACTGATAATATGCCGTGGGGGTAAGTAGTTGATAATTAACAAATTAGCATATTACCCCCGAGCTAAAAAGCCCGGGGGTATATACATAATGCGCTGAAACAGAGATTGTTATCTCCACGGTATACCTTTTATCATAGCTCGGGCCACGGAGCGCGAGGCGCCGGTGCCGCCAAGGAGGGTACGGACCTCCGCGTAGTCTGAAAGCATTGCGGCGCGATAGGATTCATCGTCCAGAAGTCGTTCCACCTCACCCAGAATGTTCTCCACAGTGAAATTCTCCTGCAGGTATTCCTTGAAGGCAAGGCGGTCTATGATGAGGTTGGCAAGGGACACATATTTCACCCTGATGATACGCCTCATAATGAAGGCGCTGGCGGCGGCAACCTTGTAGGTCACCACCTGCGGCGTACCGATCAGCGCAGCCTCCAAGGATGCCGTTCCGGAGTTGATAACAGCCGCCCTGGCATGCCTCAAAGCGCCATAGGTTTCTCCAAACACAACGTGCACGAAGTCCCTGTCACCCAGATACTTGGCATAATCATCCATTGTACGGAAAGGCGCCGCGGCAACCACGAAATGAAGCTCCGGCCGCTTGGAATGCAGGGCATCGGCAAACTCCATGAACGTGGGCATCATGGAGCTTATCTCCATGTTCCGGGAACCCGCCAGAAGCGCTATCCATTCCACGTCCGGAAGCCCCGTCCTTTCAAGGAAAGAAGCACGGGTTTCCGACAACGCAGTAGAGCCGTCAATGGCATCGACAAGCGGATTACCGGCATATATGTACGGCACTCCACGGGCATCGAAATACGGCTTTTCGAACGGGAAAACAATGAACAGCTTATCTACATAAGCCTTCAGTTTCTTAATCCTCCCCTCCCTGGACGCCCAAACCTTGGGCGCAATATACCAGAACACCTTGAAACCCGCCTCATGTGCAAACTTCGCTATCTTGAAGTTAAATCCCGGATAGTCTATCAGAATCACCACATCCGGCTTCCATGAAGCAATGTCCTTCTTGCAGAAGGCAACATTCTTCATGATGGTGAAGCTTTTCAGCAAAACCTCCAGATACCCCATCACAGCAGCGCCACGGTAGTCGACAACAGGCTCACGCCCTGCTGCTGCAGCCATCAGCGGCCCTCCCAAGAAGCGCACCTCCGCCCCCGGATCCTCCGCCAGAAGACCCTTTATCAGATTGCTCCCATGTAAATCCCCGGAAGCCTCCCCTGCTATAACATAATAACGCATATCATATAGCCGTATGAGTATAGTGTATCACAAACCTGTGGCGCCCACGCCTCATGAGTGGGAGGGGCCCATCGAAGATGGGAGGGACGAGCAAAGCGAGGGTTTGTGATACACTATACTCATACGCATAATGCTTTTAACCTATTGTATTCCTTATAATCAGTCTGGTCCAGATTGCAGGGAGTGATGGTTATCCAGCCTGCTTCGTTGGCTACATGATCTGCATCCAGGCAGCCGGGCTCATCGTCAATGAATTCTCCCACCATCATGTAAGCCTTTTCGTCCGGCTCCAGATTTACGTAGTGGGAACCAAGGCCGAAGGTGGAGGAGTTGGGGTCGTACCCGTCCTCGTCCTCGTCCCATTCAACGAATTCCTTTTCCCAGTGGCCGCGGCCCTGGCGGGTTACCCGTATGCCCTTGGGCTCTGCAACATCAGGGAAATTGACGTTGTAGTAAAGGCCGAAACTATTTTCCGGCCAGTTGTCCAGGAGTTTCCTGATTATTCCGGGAAGGTACTTTTCAACAATGGAGAAGTCCGCGTCCGGAGAGAAATTGCAGATAGATACGCCTATGGCCTTGACGCCGTTGATGGCGGCTTCTTCCGCTGCGCCCAATGTTCCGGAGTAGTTTGCCGCCGTGGAGGCATTGGAGCCGTGATTGATACCAGTTACAACAAGGTCAGGATTACGCCTTTCATAAAAATACTCCAGACCAAATTTTACACACGATGCCGGAGTTGCGTCCAGATAGTGCCATGAGCCTGGTGTGAGTTTGGGAATGGGCTTGTAGGAAATCTTTCGTCTGCCAAGAGAAACAGCCATGGACATGGCGCTCTGGGGGGATTTTGGGGTGACAACTGTAATGTCCCCGAACTGAGCCATGACCTTCGCAAGGACATGGATTCCTTCGGCCTTATAGCCGTCGTCGTTGGATAAGAGTATCTTCATGATGCAAATATACAAAAAAAGCCGGACGAATCCGGCTTTTTCATTTCAGAGAGGTTTCGGTTAACCGTTATTTCATAATGACCTTTGCCATCTCGAGGACCTTGTTGCTGTAGCCCCACTCGTTGTCGTACCAGGCGCAAACCTTTACGAAGGTCTTGTCCAGCTGGATACCGGCCTTGGCGTCGAAGATGGAAGTGCGGGCGTCACCGCGGAAGTCTGTTGCAACGACGGCCTCGTCGGTGTAACCGAGGATGCCCTTGAGCTCGCCTTCGGAGGCGGCCTTCATTGCAGCGCAGATTTCCTCATAGGAGGCTTCCTTGTTGAGTTCGCAGGTGAGGTCTACGAAGGAGACATCACTGGTGGGAACACGCAGGGACATGCCGGTGAGCTTGCCATTGAGTTCAGGGAGAACCTTACCTACGGCCTTTGCAGCGCCTGTGGAGGAAGGAATGATGTTCTCCAGGATACCGCGGCCACCGCGCCAATCCTTCTTGGAAGGACCGTCAACGGTCTTCTGGGTAGCGGTAGCAGCATGAACGGTGGTCATGAGGCCGCGCTTTACGCCAAAGTTGTCGTTGAGAACCTTGGTAAGGGGAGCAAGGCAGTTGGTGGTGCAGGAAGCGTTGGAGATGATGGTCTGGCCAGCGTAGGTCTTGTGGTTTACACCATAGACGAACATGGGAGTTGCATCCTTTGAGGGAGCGCTCATGATGACCTTCTTGGCACCGGCCTTGATGTGAGCCTCTGCAAGTTCTGCGGTGAGGAAGAAACCGGTGGATTCAACGACTACATCTACGCCAAGGGCGCCCCAGGTGATGTTTGCGGGATCTTTCTCGCAGAATACCTTTACCTTCTTGCCGTCAACGATGAGGATGTCGCCTTCAACCTTGATGTCGTGGTTGAACTTGCCGTGTACGGAGTCGTACTTGAGCATGTAGGCAAGATAATCAGGATCCAGAAGGTCGTTGATACCGACAACTTCGATGTCCTTGAAATTCTCAACAGCAGCGCGGAACACCATGCGTCCGATGCGGCCGAATCCGTTAATACCGAGTTTAATCATAATTGTGTTTTAATTATATAAATGAACAATATTTATTCAAGCGCCGCAAATTTACGAAAAATTTTTAATTATTACAACGTTCCGAATAACGATTTCTCAACCAAGTCGCACAGAATGTGACCGATAAGCGTCTGGCACTCCTGTATGCGCGGAGTGGACGCAGAAGGCACATGAATCACCATGTCGTAAGAGTCCATTTTGCAGGGTTTCTCCCCCACCAGCGCCACGGACGTGATACCTTTTCTCCTGCATTCCTCCCCTGCCAGAATCAGGTTCTCCGAATTCCCGGAAGTGGATATGCCGATGAATACGTCCCCTTCAGCGCCTATCGCCTCCACCTGCCGGGCAAACACCCTCTGGAACCCGTAATCGTTGCCGATGGACGTAAGTATTGATGTGTCCGTCGTAAGCGCAATGGAGCAAAGCCCCGGCCTGTCCAGGCGGAACTTGTTCACCAGTTCCGCCGCCATATGCTGCGCATCCGCCGCGCTCCCGCCATTTCCTGCCCACAACACCTTCCTCCCGCCTTTCAGCGCATCTTCAACCTTTGATGCAACCTCCCGGATACAGGCCAGAACCTCCGGCGAATCAAGGAGAGCCTGTTTAACGCGTATGGAATCTGCAATCTGCTGTTTTATGTAGTCTTTCATATCGTACAAATTTACAAAAAAATTCATATCTTTGTAAACCATGGAAATGAAAAAACCGCCCATCTGGCTTTTTACCGACGGCGCCGCCAGTGGAAACCCCGGCCCTGGAGGCTATGGGATAGTTCTCCGCTGCGGAAGCTACCAGAAAGAGCTCTCCGGCGGTTTCGCCCTCACCACCAACAACCGCATGGAGCTGCTTGCCGTAATCATCGGCCTGGAACAGATTAAATGGGAAAATGCGGAAGTGCACGTGGTAAGCGACTCTTCCTACGTTGTAAAAGCCCTCAACGAAGGCTGGCTGGAGACCTGGAAGCGCCAGGGGTTCAAGAAAAAGAAGAACGTAGACCTCTGGCTCCGCTTTGACAGCGTTTTCAACAGGCACAGAGTGGCATTTCACTGGATAAAGGGTCATGCCGGCCACCCGGAGAACGAGCGCTGCGACACCCTCGCAGTTGCCGCATACCACCAGCCGGACCTTCCGGAGGATACCGGATACATTAAAGAAGAACAAACACTGTTATGAGCCTTCCCAAACTTGTAGTTGGAATTACCCAGGGAGACAGCAACGGAATCGGATATGAGGTCATTATAAAATCCCTCGCCGATGAACGTATCCTGGATTTCTTCACCCCCGTAATCTACGGTTCCTCGAAACTGCTGGGCTTTTACAAGAAGACCCTCCACAACATAGAGAAACTGGACGTCAACGTCATACAAAGCGCCCGTGACGCCAAGCCGCGTTCAATAAACCTGGTGAACTGCCTGCCGGACAGCATCTACGCAGAACCCGGCCAGAGCACGCCGGATTCCGCCAAAGCCGCCGTAAAGTCCCTTGAATGCGCCGTAAAGGACATCAAGGAGGAACTTCTGGACGTCCTTGTCACCGGCCCCATCAACAAGCGCGGAATGAGCCAGAGCGGCTTCAACTACACAGGCCACACGGAGTATCTCCAGCATGAGTTCAACTCCAAGGATGTCATGATGTTCATGGTGAGCGACCAGTTGAAAGTGGGCGTTGTCACAGGCCATATTCCCCTCAGGGAAGTGCCCTCACGTATTACCAAGGATGCCATCCTTGCAAAGCTCAGGATAATGAAAAAGACCCTCCAGATGGACTTTGGCGTCATTGAACCCAAGATTGCCGTCCTTGGCCTCAACCCCCACTGCGGAGACGGCGGCCTCATAGGAGACGAAGAGCAGAACATCATCCTCCCGGCCGTACAGGCTGCCCAGAAGGAAGGTATACAGGCATTCGGCCCTTATTCCCCGGACGGGTTCTTCGGCCTTGGCCACTACAGCCGCTACGATGCCACCCTTGCCATGTACCACGACCAGGGCCTTGCCCCCTTCAAGTCCATCTCCTTTGCCGACGGAGTCAACTTCACCGCCGGCCTTCCCATTGTCCGCACATCTCCGGACCACGGTACCGGGTATGACCTTGCCGGCCGCGACGAAGCGGACCCCAGGTCAATGATGCAATCGATTTATACAGCTATAGATATCTTCCGCCACAGGCTTCAGTTCTTGGAGACCCGGCAGTGAAGCTGGCAGTAATCTGAGATTCTTTCGCGGTGGGTAATGAAGATAAGCGTCTTACCCGCCGCGTTTTCGATGAGGCTCTTCATAAGGCGCTCTTCAGTCTCCGGATCCAGGGAGGAGGAGAACTCGTCCAGAAGCAGGACGTCGCCTTCCCTGAGGAGGCCGCGGGCAATGGCGATTCTCTGGGCCTGACCCTCACTGAGACCGGTTCCGCCTTCTCCGCAGACATCCTCAAGACTCTCCACGAAATCCGCCGCCGCAGTCCGGAGGGCATTCCACATATCGTCATCGGATGCCCTGGGATTGCCCATAAGGAGGTTTTCCCGGATGGTGCCGGAAAGGAGGGAATTACCCTGCGGCACATAGACAATGTTGCACCTGGTTGCTCCGGAGGCAGGGATTTCCCGGTCTTTATTGTAAAGTACAACTTCCCCTGCCGATGGCTTCAGAAGCGCCATCATAATACGGATAAGCGTGGATTTACCGGCACCGGTTTCACCCACTATGGCCGTGCGGCTGAGAGGAGGGAAATCGAAGCTGAGGCCCCTCAGGACGTCTTTATCTCCGTCCGGATACCTGTAATGAAGGTCCTGCACGCGGATACCCACCGGGCCTTCCAGTTTCACCGGCTCCTGCACCTCTTCCTTAGGTGTATCTTCCAGCTCCATCAGCCTGTCTATTGATGCCGTAGCATAGATGAAACTGGGTATCTGATGCATAAGGTTCACCACCGGACGCTGTATCTGGCCAACCAGTTGGAGGAAACTGGTCATGACGCCGAAGGTCATACCGCGCCTGGCTATTCCGAAAACTCCCCACAGGAATGCCGCCAGATACCCGGATGCAAAGGATGCGGACACCATGGTGCGGGCAAACACATTGAAGTTGGTGCGCTCAACCACCTGACCGTATTCCACGCTCTGGAGACTGTCCAGGCGGTCCATCATGCGGGACTCCCCTTCCATGGAACGTATCATGACCCTGTGACGGAGACTCTCCTGCATGTGGCTCTGGATCTTGCTCTCACTCTCCCGGATGCCAAGCGTCATCTTACGCATCTTCCGGAAAAAGAGCTTGGAAAAGAGCATGAAAAGAGGTGTAATCAGAACCAGCAGGACCGCAAGCCTCCAGTCCATGGTGCAGAGGACGGCAACCGCCGCAAGCATCTGGACCAGGGTGGTGAATATCTGGGGAACATCGGTGCATATCACGTCCGTAACCTTGGTAACGTCCTGTTCCAGGCGGTTAATCACGTCGCCGCTGTGGCGTTTTTCCTTGCCCAGCCACTCCGCCTGCATGAGGTTTCCGTACAGCTCCGCCCTTATAGAGAAGTTCATCCTGGAATTCACCAGATTCTCTATCCTTACGTTTATGGCCGATACCGCCAGGCGGGAAAGCATAATGATGCCCGCCCAGACGGCCCAGGTAAGGAGTGAGCCCTCCGCTACGCCTGTAGCAAGGTCCACCATGTGCTTGCACACCAGGATAAAAGCCATGTTAAGGGCTACGTTCACCGTTCCCAGGAGAACATTGGCGGAGAGCTGCCAGCGTGCGCCTTTTGAGTGCACATACAGCCACCTGGCGTATTTGAGGGCGTTTCTCATCTACTCCGCAAGACCTATTTCAACCCACTTTGCAAAGAGGGTCTTCACGTCCTTTTCCGCTGTCTCGCGGTCTACATCGTACTGGTCCAGAAGCAGTTCTGTTGCCGTCTCCTCCGTGAATTCCTTGCCCTGCAGCTCCTTGAAAAGATATGCAGCAGTTTCATTAAGACTGATTAGGGAAGAGTAATTGACGTTGGCGCTACCCTCTCCTGAAATCACATTCTGACCGCAAATGGTCCTAAGTACGAATCCTTCCTTAATTTTCATGATATGTCTGTATTTGGTTTTCTTTCAGCCATCCCCTGTTCCAGGGAAGATGCCTGTAAATAAAAAGTATGTATCTTCGGAGCCGTCCCAAACGCTGCCAGAGGTGAACAAGGCGGAGTTGGCCGCGGGAGTACGGATCTACGGGTTTTTTCCCAGCCCTGAGGATGAATGTAGCCTTTGCCAGTATCTGCTCCCGCCTTGGGAATTCATGGCCAAGCCAAACGCCGTCACCCTGGATGTCAAATCTGTTCCCTTCAGCCTTCAGGACGCGGTGCATCACGTACCTGCCGCCATAGTGGAAAAGGACGATATCATCCTTCCCGATATCCCCTATGGCTTTTTCCAGCACCACCAGGTCCTTCCCGCCACGGATGAAAGGCAGCATGCTGTAACCCTTGACGGGGATGGTTGCGGTAAGACCCTCGTCCAGGCGCTCAAGCACCTGGGCGAAGAACTCATCGTTGTTTACCACCATCCTGGTCATGGTCTACTCCTGAGGCTGTTCCGTCTGAGGCTTCATCCAGCGGTCAAGCCAGCCGAAGTAGCTGCGGTGCCAGTAGAGGGCGTTCTGGGGCTTCAGGATCCAGTGGTTCTCTTCCGGGAAGACGATTAGTTTGGAGGGAACTCCCATCATCTGGGCTGCGTTGAAAGCGGCCATACCCTCGTCGTACGGGACACGGAAATCCATTCCTCCGTGGATGCAGAGGATGGGCGTATGCCAGTTCTGGACAAGTTTGTGAGGGGAATTGTCGTAGTGGCGCTTTGCCTTGGGGGCAGATGACCAGGGCGATCCGGCCTGCTGCATGCCTCCGAAGGTGACGCCGTCGCCCTTTGCACCAATCTGGCCCGGCTCATAAGCATACTCCTGGAGTCCTCCGTTATCCCAGTTGGGGAACCACATTTCCTCCGTCTCCATGTACATGTGCTCCTCGTTGAAGATACCGGCGTGTGCGATGAAGCAGTCGTACATATCCTTATGTATGCCGGCAAGGTAATAAACGCTATAACCGCCGTAGGACGCGCCGCAGGCAGCGACACCGCTCACATACGGTTCAGCCTTGATGGCCTTTGCGGCGGTAAGGTAGTCCTGCATGTTCAGGCCAATGTAGTCGCCGGAAATCTCTTCGCACCAGGGCTGGCCGAATGCGGTTGTCCCGCGACGGTTCGGAAGCACCACCACATAGTCCTGATGGCACATGAGAAGGTAGTTCCACCTGTAGCTCCATCCCTGGGAAAGGGTGCCCTGGGGGCCTCCCAGGCATATTTCAATGGCAGGATAGGTCTTGGAAGCGTCAAAACGCGGAGGATAGAGCACCCATGTGAGCATCTTCTCCCCGTCCACGGTAGTGAGCCAGCGGGCTTCCGTCTCATGTTTTTCAAGCTGGGAGAGGAGGTGCTCATTCTCGAATGTGATCTGCTGGATTGAATTATCGTTTACGGCAACCAGTTCCGTGGGGAAATCCATGGACATGTAAGTGGTGAGGATTGTTCCGTCCTGAAGGATGCCGAAGGGTGAACCGAAGTCGAACCAAAGGTTGTCCGCGGTGAGGCGGAAGAAATCAGTCTCTCCTTCCACCACCACGTTCCAGATGGCCTGGATGCCTTCCGCAAGGGCGTTGAAATAGATGGATTTACCGTCTTCCGCCCATACGGGACCGTCTGCATTATACTTAAAGTTTTCCGTGAGGTCACGTATGTCAACCACCTCCGGATTAGCGCACTGTCCTTCTCCATCCTCATTGTAAATCACATCTGCCACCATGAGACGGACCTTGTCTGCCTCATAGCCGTCGCGGGGCATAGAAAGCCAGGCCAGGCGGCTGCCGTCAGGGCTCCACACGGGATTGGTATCGTAACCGCCGTCGAAGGTGACCTGTGTGGTTTCGCCGGTGAGAGGGCAGTAGATGTAGATGCAGGTATTGGTTGAAAAAGCGTACTGCTTGCCGGTAAGTTTCTTGCAGGAGTAGGCGATGTAGCGCCCGTCCGGACTCCACGCAAGCTGCTCAATTCCGCCGAAGGGGCCATTGGGAAGCTGGAAGAGTTCACCTTCAAGGATATCCATTCCTTCCCTGATGACGCCGTTTGCAAGCGGTGCGATGAATGTGTGAGGAAGGTCTGTAAGCCAGTGGTCCCAGTGCCTGTACATAAGGTCTTCCGTTGCATAGGCGTTTGCCTTGTCAAGTGCGGGATCCGTGTCCGAGGGCACCTCAACGGCACTATGGACGGAAGAGACGTACATCAGCTGGGACTCGTCCGGAGAAAGGGCATAGTCGTCCACTCCCCTTTCAACGTCCGTAATCTGCTGGCGCTTTCCCAGTTTCCCTGCTTTGTACGGGGCCTTCCAGAGCTGGCCGCCCTGAAGGAAGAAGATTGCGCAGCCGTCGGCGCTCCATTTTGCGGCCGATATGCTTTTACCGTCCTTCGTAAGAGGCACAGGCGTGCCGCCCGTCACGGGAATCACGTAAAGGTTACGGACGCTGCGGTTCTCTGCGATTGAGGTATAGCTGACACCGTAGAGGATGGTTTTCCCGTCCGGGGAAAGCTGGGGATCCGACAGACGCCCAAGGGAAAGGAGCATCTCCGGAGTCATGCGGCCGTCCGTAATCTCAATGTCCGAAGGGCCGATGTAGCCTTGCTGGGGTTTCATTTCAGAATGTTTGCAGGCGAGAAGGCCAAGGAGGGCCATCATCGACAATAATACTCTCTTATTCATATGCATCAAGTGCTTTTTTCAATTTATCCTTTACTGTTTCCCTGAGCGCCCTGGGTTCAAGAACCGTGAGACCCGCTCCCCTTTTGCAAAGCTCCATGATGAAGTTGGGATTGGGTATGAGCCGGAGGGCGAAAAGGCCTTCGTCAAGTTCCATCTGCGAAGGGTGAAGAGGAAGGTCCCTCAGGTATGCAGCCTCCCTTTCAGTTGCCCTGAGCGTAATCAGGACAGGCCTCTGGTCTTCCGGAAGGTATATGCCGTAGCTGCCCTCGAAGAGCCGGTCAACATTGAATCCCGCCGGCATCCGGAAACTCTCCCCTGTCCTCTCCATGTATATGATACGGTCCATTGCGTATGTCCTGAGGGCTTCTGCGTCCTCGCTGTAAGCAACTATATACCAGCGTTTTTCAAACTCTTTCACTGCGTATGGACGGATTATGCGCTTCTCCGCGTCCCCGCTAAGGTACTTGTGGTACTCTATCTTCAGCACAGCGCCCTCCAGCATGGCCTGCATGGTTTCCGTCAGATACTTCTGGCCAGATGGTACATCTTCCACGGACACCCGCCCGCTGAGGCGCTCCTTACCAAGGGTGAGAAGGCTCTTTACGGTGAATGTATTAATGAGGTAATCCACAGCCTGGCGCTTGTCAACAGCACTCTCCGCTTCATTTATCATGTAACGGTTAGTACTTCTGTTACAACCTATTACAATTCCGAAAACCTCCTCTACCGCCTTCCTGTGATTGATAAAACTCCTCCGCGGATACTTCTCCCCGTACCTGGCTTCCCACCGGGACGATATCTCTCCCAGCGACAACCCCCTGGACCCCGCATCCGCGAAGCTCTGCAGCAGGAAAACGTATTTGTCCACAAGTTCCGGAACCATAATTTACAAATATAGTCAAAAAGCAATTGAATTCAAAATAAACTTCCTGACCATCTGCCCCATTACATCCGCGGCCACGTTTTACGGCGTTTTTGTGGCCCGGCATGACGTCCGGGCCGCGGGAGCGTGTGTTGTTTTGGGAAAATGACTATATTTGTATGCTATGAATATGGATACAGGCATACAGTATCTCAAGGGCGTTGGAGAAAAGAGGGCGCAGCTGCTGGAAAAGGAGCTGGGCATCACCACCGTCGGGGATCTGCTGCATCTGTACCCGTTCCGTTACATAGACCGCAGCACTATTGTTCCAATTGCCCAAGTCCAGCCGGACCTTGCCCAGGTACAGGTCAGGGCAACGGTAACCAAAGTGAGGCTGTATGCCAAAAATGGTGCGGAACTTCCGGCAGAAAAGCTTAAGTTCAACGGTGTTTCCCGCATGAGCGTGATGGTGAGTGACAACACCGGAGAGATGGAGATGGTGTTTTTCAAAGGCGTAAAATGGTTGTTTCAGAGGCTTGTTCCGGGTTATACGTTCATATTCTTCGGAAAGCCGTCCGTGTTCGGCACACGCCTTAATATGGTTCATCCGGAAGTTGACGCCCCGGACAGCGGTACCACGGGTGTACTGACGGGCGTTTACACTTCTACTGAACGTCTCAAAAACAGCGGTTTCACCGGAAAGGTTATGCTCAAGCTGATGGCTACCGCCCTTGACGGAATCCTGCCTACCCTTGAGGAGACTCTCCCGGAGTATATCCTTAAGGAAAAAGGCCTTGTGCCGCTTTCCTATGCCCTCAGGCAGATTCATTTCCCGCTGGACCAGAATGCACTTGGCAAAGCATCGTACCGCCTCAAGTTCGAGGAACTGTTCCTTCTGCAGCTCTCTCTTCTCAAACAGAAGTACATCCGCTCCAGAAGCATTCAAGGCCTTAAGATGCCCGTTGTCGGAGAACCTTTCAACAAGTGCTACAACGCACTGCCGTACCATCTCACAAATGCCCAGAAGCGCGTGATACGTGAGATTTGGGAAGACATGAAGAGCGGCCACCAGATGAACCGCCTCCTGCAGGGAGACGTGGGCAGCGGCAAGACCATGGTCGCCGTACTCACTGCACTCATAGCGGTGGGCAATGGTTACCAGGCATGCATAATGGCTCCTACGGAAGTGCTTGCCCAGCAGCATTTTGCAAACGTATCCAAGTACCTGGCTCCCACCGGTGTCCGTGTCGAGCTGCTAACCGGCAACACAGGCGTAAAAGACCGTCGCAGAATCCATGAGGGGCTTCGGGACGGCACTGTGGGCGTACTCATAGGTACCCATGCCCTGATTGAAGATAACGTACTGTTCCGCAGCCTGGGACTCGCAGTCATTGACGAGCAGCACCGCTTTGGCGTTGACCAGCGTGCCCGCCTTTGGTCTAAAGGCTTCAACAACGTTCATCCGCATGTCCTTGTCATGACTGCAACTCCCATTCCGCGTACTCTTGCCATGACTTTGTACGGAGACCTCGATGTTTCCGTCATAGACGAGATGCCACCCGGCAGGAAACCCGTCCAGACGCTCTGCGTAGGCGAAAACAAACGCCACGCCATGCATAATTTCATACGTGATGAGATTGCCAAGGGCCGCCAGGCGTTCATAGTGTATCCCCTCATTTTCGAAAACGAAAAACTGGACTACAAGAACCTGGAACTGGGTTATGAGGAGATTGTGAAAGCATTTCCTCTGCCGGATTACAAAGTTGCCATAGTACATGGAAAGCAGACTCCCGCTGAAAAGGCATTCAACATGGACGCCTTCGTTGCCGGAAGGGCCAACATCCTGGTTTCAACTACAGTCATAGAAGTTGGAGTAGACGTTCCAAACGCCTCTGTCATGGTCATCGAAAGCGCGGAACGCTTCGGCCTGAGCCAGCTTCATCAGCTCCGCGGGCGTGTCGGGCGCGGGGCAGAGCGCTCCTACTGTATCCTCATGCGCGGTACAAAGATATCCAGGGAATCCAAAAAGCGCCTGGACCTTCTCTGCGAAACGGAAAACGGCTTTGTACTTGCGGAAGAAGACATGAAACTCCGCGGCCCCGGAGATCTTGAAGGCACCCAGCAAAGCGGTCTTCCCATATCCCTCAACATAGCATCCCTGGTTAAAGACGGCCTCATCCTCAATGATGCCAGAAGCTACGCACAGATTATCCTGGACAAGGACCCGGGCCTCACCAGCCCTGTCAACGCACCTCTTGCCGCAGAACTCCGCCGGGACAAATATCTTGTAAAAGATTACTCGCAGATTTCATAATTAAAAAATTTTAATTACCTTTGCTCCAGTGTATTGAATAATACTTATGGAGAGTTTTGTCACAAGGTACCTGAATGGCTTCATGGGAAGCCTCATGGCCAAGAATCCCGGAGAGGTGGAGTTTCATCAGGCAGTCGGAGAAGTAGTCGGAAGCCTCGCGGAGTACATCGAGTTCAACCCTTATCTCATAGATCAGAAAATCCTGGAAAGGATAACCGAGCCGGAACGCGTAGTCATGTTCCGTGTTCCCTGGATAGACGATGCCGGGAACATCCAGATCAACCGCGGCTTCAGGGTGCAGATGAACAGCGCCATAGGCCCATACAAGGGTGGACTGCGCTTCCATCCCAGCGTAAACCTGAGCATCATGAAGTTCCTGGCGTTTGAGCAGACTTTCAAAAACGCCCTCACAACGCTGCCTATGGGCGGTGCCAAGGGCGGAAGCGACTTCAATCCCAGAGGGAAATCGGACGCGGAGGTAATGCGTTTCTGCCAGAGCTTCATGACGGAACTTTACCGGCACATAGGTCCTGACACTGATGTTCCTGCAGGCGATATAGGCGTCGGAGGACGTGAGATAGGATTCCTATTCGGCCAGTACAAACGCATCAAGGACCAGTTTTCAGGAACCCTCACAGGAAAGGGACTCGCATGGGGCGGTTCGCTCCTGAGGCCTGAGGCAACAGGCTACGGACTCTGTTATTTTGCAGAGCAGATGCTGGCAACAAGGAGCGAAAGCTTCGGGGGCAAGACAGTTGTGATTTCCGGTGCCGGAAATGTTGCCCAGCACGCAGCGCAGAAGGCCATGAGGCTTGGTGCCAAGGTTGTCACCCTCAGCGACTCGGACGGCTTCATCCACGATCCTGACGGCCTTGACGAAGAGAAAATGGCCTATGTCTTCCAGCTAAAGAATATCTACCGCGGCCGCATAAAGGAATATGCACAGAAGTACCCTTCCGCAAAGTACTTTCCCGGTGAAAGGCCTTGGAGCATTCCCTGCGACATAGCACTCCCCTGCGCAACCCAGAACGAAATAGACCAGGCTGATGCCCAGTCTCTGGTGAAAGGCGGCTGCATGTGCGTTGCGGAAGGCGCCAACATGCCTTCAACCCCGGATGCCATCAAGGTCTTCCAGGCAGCCGGGCTTCTCTATGCACCCGGAAAGGCATCCAATGCCGGCGGCGTAGCAACTTCCGGCCTTGAAATGAGCCAGAACTCCATACGCCAGCACTGGAGCAAGGAAGAAGTGGATGCCCAGCTCCGAAGAATCATGACAGATATCCATTCCGCCTGCACCAAATACGGAACGGAAGTTAACGGCTATGTGAATTACGTCAAAGGCGCAAACATAGCCGGCTTCATGAAGGTGGCCGGAGCAATGATAGACCAGGGTCTGGTCTAAAGACAATCAGAGTTTTACAAGAGCCCTGCCTTCCCTTCCGTCTATGCAGACGGTGAGAGGGCTTTCGAGGCGTACGTGGCGCAGCCAGGGCGTCTCAAAAACTGCAGGAAGGGCATCCAGGGCAGCGAAATCCACCATGTCTCCGGGACGGAGATACGGATCTGCATTGACGTATCCCGCATTGAACGATGTGAGGTTCTGGAAGAAATGAGTACCCTGGCTGGGATCTACGCGGAAATCTTCAAGGGCGCTTTCAACTATTACCCTAGCCTCCGAAATGTCACTCCAGGCTACAGGCACCCCAAGCGTGGGAATGCTGGAGCCCCACCTTCCAAAGCCAATCAGGACATACTGCCTGCCAGCATTTCTGACTCCGGCGTTAAGTTCCCTCAGCTCAGCAGCCATTTCTACGGTCTTCAGCTTGTCAAAAGCCTGGGGCTTAAGGTACACGATGTCCTTAATATCGTTCATCCAGCCCGTTCCAAGGGCGCTTTCAGAGAATATCAGCGCCTTGGAGCAGTCTATCTTGTTCCAGTCCACCTCCGCCTTGAGGGCATCCGAGGAGATGGGCCTTATCTGGAGGGCATTGAACACTCCTGTGGAAAGGTCTGCCGCGAACTCAATCTCAACGCTGCATTTCATTTCCTCGGCACAGATATCCATAAGTTCCTTCACTATCTTTGCAAGAGGGAATGTGTCGTAACGAAGTATCTGGGCGAAAGTTATAATCTTGGGACCTTCCGCAAAAGTGTTGTCCACGATGCGCTGGTTCACATAGTCGAAGGTGGAAGCCACCCGCCTGAAAGACTGGAATCTGGAGCATTCTGAGACGGGAATCCTCTCAAGGTTCACGGCATCGTCCACGCTGGTCTTGAACTTCTCCGGAAGCAGGTTAAGCGCATATATCTGCTGCTGGGTTTCGCGGAGTGCAAGATCCGGCGTGGATGTCTGCATCACGTGCCTGGGGTAAGGAGGCGCGAAACGCAGGACCTGTTCCCCGTCCACGACGGCTTTCCCAAGTCCGTAGGCAATTTTGGCAATGCCTTCCTCCGCCTTCTCGTGCCCGACAGGATAATAGTTCACGGAACGCGCTACGCCGGAAACCGTGGGGAAGAAATAGCCGGATTCTTCGCTTCCGCAGATCTCCTGAAGGATAATGGCCATCTTCTCCTCAGAAATCACGTTGGCCGTGGCTGTTATATAACCCCTTGACGATGCGAAATAGACCGACGCATATACGCTCTTTATGGCCTTTGCAAGAAGGCGAAGCTGCTGGTCCTCGTTCTCCACCGCCGGAATCATATAAGTCGAATATACACCAGCAAACGGCTGATAATAAGAATCTTCCAGCTTTGACGATGAGCGTACTGCAAGCGGAGTACGCACTACGCGGATGAATGCCCGGAGAGCATCCGTAAGGTCCGACGGAAGATTGGACGATACGAATTCCGAGAGGATTTCCGCATCGGAAACGTCAGAGTTAATCACGTACTGAAGGCCATTCTCAAGGATGAAACGGTCGAAATACTCCGTTGCTATCACAAGTGTCCTTGGGACCATGACACGGGCATCTTCCCACTTGCGGTACAGTTCGTGCCTGTAGAGAATCTGATTCAGGAAAGCCAGGCCGCGGCCTTTACCTCCAAGGGAACCGTCGCCGAAGCGGGAGAACCAGATGGTGTCGTTGTAGGTGGAAGGATCGAACCTTGCCACGACGCCAAGGCCCTGGCTTATACGGTACTCGTGAATCTGCTCAATTGCGCTGGCGCGGAAGTCTTCGGTATCTTTGAAAGTCCCATATTTCAGGGAATTACCCACTGTAAAGATACCCCTTGCAAGAAGCCAGCGCGACACATAGTTCTTCTCCCTCATCTTGGCAAGGACCTTCTCCGGTACCTCGGAGATAATCTTCTCCGCACCCTGAAGGTCTTTTGCGCGGGAATGCTCGCGGCCAATGGAATCGGTGGTCACGAAATCGCCAAAGCCAAATTCCCGGCCAATGTATTCAGAAAGCTCATGCGTGAGGGTCTTTGACCGCTTCATAAGGAATCCGGCGCCAAGGGAAGCGGCAACGCTGCGCATGCTCTCCTGAGAAGACTGCATGAGGATTGGCATCTTTGGGATTTCTGCCCTTATTAGCTTGCAGAGATCCACGCCGGCGTCAAGCTTCTCATCCGAAGGCTTGTCGTTCCTGTGAATCACGAAGCCAATATCCGAAATCACGCCCAGAAGGTTCTCTTTATAGGTATTGTAGAGGGCAACAGCATCGTCATAATTTGTAGCCATGAGGATCTTCGGCCTGGCGCGCTTGCGGAAAATCTGCTGGTCCTCATTGAGGGCGTCGCGTACGGCCGCCTGATTCTGCTGCAGTACAAGTTTGTACAAAAGAGGAAGATACGTGGAGTAATACCTCACGGAATCTTCAACAAGGAGAATGCACTGAACTCCCACCTGCAGTATGTCTTCCGGGGCATTGAGCCTGTCTTCCAGAAGCTTGATAATGGCTATGATAAGGTCTGTGGAACCGTTCCAGCAGAAGGTGTAATCAATGTCAGAGTTTCCCCTCTCTTCCTCTATACGGCGGTATATTTCCTTGGAAAAAGCCGTCAGAAGCACTATGGGCACGTCTTTCTGGTGCTCCTTCATGCGTGAGGCGAAGCTGAAGACATCGTCCCCCACGTTGTACATGGTTATCACAAGGTCCCATTTCTCCCCCGCCTCTGCCCTCTGGAGAGCTTCTTCTGTGGACGACACCCTCTCGAAACGCGGAGGATTGGAAAGGTTCAGTTCCGAATACTCCCTTGAAATGCGCATGTCCAGGGAGCCGTCCTCCTCCAGGGAGAAATTGTCGTAGCGGTTGCAGACCAGAAGAATCCGCCTTATCCGCCGCGCCATAAGAAGTGACGATGAATCCATTTTTAAGTTCGTTTTCAGTTATACTTTTTCCGCGCAGTTGATTCCGTCGAGGGCGGAGGAGACTATGCCGCCGGCGTAGCCCGCACCTTCGCCGCAGGGATACAGGCCGGGGACGTCCACGTGTTCAAGGGTTTCCGGATTACGCGGCAGGCGCACCGGGGACGATGTACGGGACTCCGTACCAAGCAGCAGGGCGTCGTTGGTGTAGTAGCCGTGCATCTGCCTGTCTACTTGCGGAAAGGCGCGCCTGAGGCGCATGGAAACATGCTCAGGGAGCAGTTCATGCAGGGGTGAGGACAGTGCCCCCGGATGGTAGCTTGTTTTGGGAAGATCCTTTGAGACGATGCCCCTGCAGAAATCTTTCATCCTCTGCGCAGGAGCCGTGAAGGGATGCTTGCCGCCATGAGTACTTGCATACTCATACATCCTGCGCTCTATGTCCCTCTGATAGTCCATGAGGGCAAATGGACCGGTATACTCCTCCGGCTGGTCTCCTGGTTCTATCTGGACCACGACGCCGGAATTGGCCCATTTGGAGTTTCGAGCGGCATTTGACATACCGTTCAGGACCACCGTTCCGTCTTCTGTTGATGAGGGCACCAGAATCCCGCCCGGACACATGCAGAAGGAGAACACTCCGCGGCCTTCCACCTGCTGTACGAAAGAGTATTCCGCCGTTGGCATAAACGGCTGGTACTTACCATGATACCTTATCTGGTTGATCATCCACTGTGGGTGCTCTACGCGGACTCCAAGGGCAAAACCCTTGGCCTCTATAGCCCAGCCTCTGCGCTGGAAAATCTCGTAGATGTCGCGCGCGGAATGACCGCTTGCAAGAATGACCCTGGAAGCCTTGTAGACAGTTTCTCCGCAGTGCACGGAAAATCCCGGCTCTATGTCCGTGACACGGCTGTCGAGATGGTACTCCCCTCCGTGGTCTTCAATGCATTTGCGTATATTCTTGACAATCTCCGGAAGCCTGTCCGTGCCAATGTGCGGATGAGCGTCAATAAGGATGTCCGGATGCGCTCCAAAAGCCACCAACTGGTGAAGGACCTCGCGGATGTCACCGCGTTTTGAGGAGCGGGTGAAGAGTTTGCCGTCAGAGAAGGCACCTGCACCACCCTCGCCGTAACAGTAATTGGAGTCCGGATCAAGGACGCCGTCCGTGGAGAGTTTTGCCATGTCCACCTTGCGTCTTTCGACGTCTTTTCCGCGTTCCAGAATCACAGGCTTGAAACCCCTCTGCAAAAGCTTAAGGGAGGCGAACATCCCGGCGGGTCCGGCGCCTATCACAATGACGGGTTCCGAGCCATGGACATCCCGGTACGGAGCCACCTCGAAAGGAGTGAATTTTTCACCCTGGCGGTATGCCTGGATACGGTATCTCCAGAGTATCTCCTGACGGGCGTCTACACTGCGGCGGACCACTTCAATATGACCAATCTTATCAGGCTTTACACCAAGTGCTTTAGCGGCTGCCGCCTCAAGCTCTGCTTTAGGTATTTCCCGGCCAATTTTCACGGCCATTTCGAACTCTTTCATAGGCCTAGAAATCTGCCATTCTGGAAACCGGTGCAACGTCCAGCGGGGCGCGCATTCCGGCCTTGTATGCGAACCATCCGGCGACGGCTATCATGGCCGCATTGTCGGTAGTGAATCTGAACTCCGGAAGGTAGGTGTTCCAATGCCTTTTCCTACCCTCCAGAAGTATCCTTTCCCGGAGGCCGCTGTTGGCTGAAACACCACCCCCTATTGTTATCTCCCTTATGCCCGTTTCCTTAGCTGCGCGGATGAGCTTTTTCATGAGGATGTCTATGAGCGTTTTCTGGAAACTTGCGCACAGGTCTTCCTTGTTTTTCTCCAAAAAGTCAGGGTCAACGGCTATCTGGTCCCTTACAAAATACAGAAGCGATGTCTTGATACCGGAGAAACTGTAGTCCAGGCCAGGAATGTTGGGCTTCGCGAAAGTGAAACGGTTAGGGTCGCCCTGCTTTGCAAGGCGGTCTATGACCGGGCCTCCGGGATAGCCAAGGCCCAGCATCTTGGAGCATTTGTCGAATGCTTCACCTACGGCATCGTCAATGGTCTGGCCCAGGATTTCATACTCCAGGGGCCCTGTAACCTTGACTATCTGGGAATTGCCGCCGGAAACAAGAAGGCAAAGGTAGGGAAATGCCGGCTCGCGTACAGGCACGCCTTCCTGCCTTATGAAATTGGCAAGGATATGGCCCTGGAGGTGGTTTACCATGACCATGGGAATGTCCAGAGACAGTGAAAGCGCCTTTGCGAAAGATGTCCCTACAAGCAGCGAACCAAGCAGCCCCGGCCCCCTTGTAAAGGCAATGGCCGTCAGGTCCTCAGGCTTGACGCCCGCCTTTTTAAGTGCCTCGGACACAACGGGAACTATGTTCTGCTCATGAGCCCGTGACGCCAGTTCCGGGACCACGCCGCCGAAGTCCCTGTGTACCTGCTGCGATGCAATCACGTTTGACAGCAGGACGCCGTCACGGATAACGGCCGCCGATGTGTCGTCGCACGAAGATTCTATGCCAAGTATGATGTCTGCCATTTTCAGCGAATAACAATTTACAAAGTTACGAAAAAATACTTTACTGACTTCCACGACAGTTTTTCAAAGATAATTATTATCTTTGTATTCTGTGAAGACTGCACTGAAAATACTGAAGGCGCTTGGTATCGTCATCCTTGTCCTTATCCTGCTGGCTCTGGCGGGCGTTGTGGCCGTTCAGTCGCCAAGTGTTCAGGAAAAGCTTGGAAAGCGCGCCGTCAGGATGCTGGAAGGCAAAACAGACGCAGATATCTATTTCTCTGAAGTAAGCGTCCGCTTCCCGGAAGCAATTGTGCTTAAGGATGTTGTGGTCATAGACAAGGCCCCGCAGGTGGCAGGGGCGGACACTGTTGCCACCATAGGCCTTCTCACTGCCAAGTTTTCCGTCAGGGGCCTCACCAAAGGTGACGGGGCATACATCAGCCACGCATCCCTGCAGGATGCCAGCTTCGTCCTTGCTTTTGAACAGGATCCCAATTCAAGTACCGGCACAAACCCCAGTTTCATGCGCATCTTCCGCATCAAGGATGAGAAAAGCGACAAGAAGGGCTGGGGCAACATCCTGAGCGCCGGAAATCTTGACATCCGGAACTTCCGCTTCACCATGCTCAATCCTTTCGCGGAGAATGGAAAGGAATATTACCCCGGAGTAATAGACTGGGACAACCTCCGTCTGGACATTGACAGGTTGAAGGTCAGGCACCTGAAGATCAAGGACAGCTACATCCACGGTACCGTGGACACCCTTTCCATTCATGAAAAGGATACAGACCTGAGGCTTCTTGCCTCCGGAAAAGCCAGGGTTGGCAAGGAAAGGGTCAGGGTGGACAACTTCCATATCACCGATGGCGATTCAGACATATTCATGGACCGCTTCCAAATGGACGGCTCCATCAGAAACTACAGCAGTTTCCTTGACGATATCCGCATCAGCGCAGCCATCCGCGATGGTTCAGTCCTCTCGATGGCCACCATCAGCCACTTCGGCCCCGGCATAGACAAAATGACCTTCAGGTCCAGACTGAGCGGCAAGGTGGACGGCTATGTCAGGGACTTTGAGCTTGACGGCTTTACCTTCAACGAACTGGGAAGCGGTGTTAGCGGATGCGTCAGTGGAAATATCATGGATGTGGTGAACATCCGGCAGAGCCTCTTCGACCTCAAGGTCAAGAGCCTCTCCTTCACCATGGACGGCATTTCCCGCTTTGTCAGGAGCGTCGCACCGGAAACGCAGCTGAACCTGAAAAAGATTGCAAAGGGAGAGCGTTTCAACTTCAAGGGTACTGCCAAGGGGCCTCTCAACCGCCTTGGCGTGAACGGAAAAATATCGTCAGGAATTGGCGGAATAAATACGGGACTCACTATCCGGAATACGGTGGACATCAACAGGCCCATCATGATCGGCGGAGACATAAAGACCAATGACCTGGATTTGGGCAAAATCCTTGATACAGAGTCCCTTGGGCCGCTTTCCTTAGAGTCCAGCCTGCAGGCTACGCTCGGGAAAGAGACGGTGCTGGACACCATAGCCCTGAAAATTTCCCGCCTCAATGCCCTGAATTACGACTACACCGGCATATCGGCAAACGGGAACTATCGGGAGAATGCCTTCAACGGTAAAATCGTATCGAACGATCCCAACCTGGACTTCCTCTTCGAAGGACTTTTCAACCTCTCCCCCAGGACCAATAACGCCAAGTACCGCTTCTACGCCCTCCTGGCCAATGCGGACCTTCATGCCCTGCACCTCGATTCCAGGCCAACTTCAAGGATGCGTTTCTTCTCCAGCGCGGACTTCCTCAAAACCGCCCAGGGAGACATCCTGGGGGACATAAACGTCTCCGGCCTCTCACTGGACAGCAACACCGGCCGCCACGACGTAGGCAGCATCAAGATCAGTTCCCACTCCAACGGATCGGGCGTATCCCGCATCCAGTTCATATCGAACTTCCTAAAAGGCAGCTTCGTCGGCGAAAAGAACATACTTGCGTTCATTAACGACATACGCAACCTGACCATAGACAAGGAACTTCCAGCGCTTACAAAGGAGCATGCATCTCCTTGGGATAAAAGCACTTACAACCTGAATATCCAGGTTCAGAAGGCGCAGGAGGTTCTGGATTTCTTCGCCCCCGGAGTGTACATCGCCGACGGCTCTTCCCTCTCTGTGAAGGTGGACCATACCGGAAACGTTTCAGGCTCCCTGTCTTCGGATTTCCTGGCCTGGTCCGGGAAGTATCTCCGTGACGTGAACCTTAGCCTTGACAACGCTTCCGGAGACCTTCTGGCAAGGATTGAAAGTTCTGCGATGTTCATTTCCGGTGCAGAGCTGAGGAACAATTCCCTCAGCGTCAACGCTAAGAACAACCGCCTGGCGGTAGGATATGCATTCGACAACGACACAGATAACGAGACCCGTGCGGAGGTTTACCTCACCGGAGACATATCCCGTGACCGTAACGGCCTTGGAATTGTGGCAAAAGCCCTTCCTTCAAACATTTACTACAACGGAGAAGGCTGGGGGCTCAGTTCCGGGAACATAGAGATCAAGGGCGGAGACATCAAGGTTAACCGCCTTTTGGCAAAGCACGATGAGGAAGCCCTGCTGGTCCACGGCGGTTTCTCCAAGACAAAGAAAGACACACTCACGGTGAACATGGAGAAGTTCAACTTGTCGCTCCTTGACAGTTTCACCGGAGCAAGTCCTGCACTTGGCGGTAAAGCTACTGGCAATGCCCTGGTGCTTTCTCCCGTCTCCCCCGCCCCCGGTCTGCTGGCTTCCATAGTCTGCGAAGGGACCACTATCGACGGACACAATGCCGGAACAGTGAATCTGGAGAGCCACTGGAACACCGCCACACAGGCTTTCGACTTCTCCCTGATCAACCGGCTTGAGGCCATCAACAACCTCACCGTAGGAGGTTACATAAAGCCCTCCACAAAGGAGATAAACGCCACGGCAAAGCTTCTGAGGCTGGATCTGGGCTATGCTTCCTTCGTCCTTGACTCTGTCTTCTCAAACCTTGAAGGCGCCATAAGCGGAGAGGTTGGAATAGGTGGTAAATATGACGATATCCAGCTCTCCAGCCGCGGCCTTCACCTTGACGACGGCATCCTGGAGATTGACTTCACCCGTGTACCATACAGCGTTGCAGGCAACCTTTCCCTGGACAATTTCGGTCTGCATTTCGACGATGTCACCCTTTCGGACAATAACGGCGGAACCGGAAACGTGACCGGCAGCGTCCTGTGGGGCGGGTTCAAGAACATAGGTCTGGATACCCACGTGAATTTCAACCGTATGCACGTGATATCGCTTGAACGCGGCACCAACAGCACCCTCTACGGCGACGTCTACGCCTCCGGCCGGGTAGACCTGCTTGGTCCGCTGCATTCCATCAATCTTGACATCGATGCGGAAACCTCCGGCCCCGGCAACGTACATATCCCCATATCATCTTCAGGATCAAGCCGTTCCACCCAGCTTCTGACCTTTGTGGAGCCGCCCATGGAAGCAAATCCCGAGTACATGGAAATCATAAACGGAGGCGCTAAGGAAGTGAAGGAAAGGGCCAGTAACCTGAACGTTCACCTGAAGATGACCGCCACCCCGGACGTCGCTCTTTTCATCGAACTGGGTGATGACAATTCCCTTAACGGTTCCGGCTCAGGCACCATAGAACTGGAAAGCATCGCCTCACAGAATCTACTGACCCTGAATGGCGACTACACCTTTACCCAGGGCAATTTCCACTTAAGCGCCATGGGCCTTGTGAGCCGAGACTTCACAATCCTGGACGGTAGTACGGTACGCCTTAACGGCGATATCTGGGACACGGACCTGGATGTGAACGGCATGTACACCACAAAGACCTCCCTGGCCTCGCTCATTGCCGATGAAACCGCCACTACCCGCCGTACCGTGGAATGCAGACTGAGCCTGTCTGAAAAGCTTAGCAACCCGCTTCTGGGCTTCTCCATCGAGGTTCCTGACCTCAATCCCGCCACACAGGCCCTTGTTGAGAGCGCCCTCAATACTGAGGATAAGATGCAGAAGCAGTTCCTGGCCCTCCTTGTTACCGGCAACTTCCTGCCCGAAGACGATACCGGTATCACCCAGACAGGTACCGCCACGCTGTTCTCCAACGTGTCCGGTATCATGGCAAGCCAGATAAACAACATTTTCCAGAAACTTGACATCCCTGTGGACGTCGGTCTCAATTATCGTACAAACGAAACCGGCAACGACCTCTTCGACGTGGCTCTGTCCACCCAACTGTTCAACAACAGGGTCATAGTGAACGGAAACATAGGCAACAAGCAGCAGTACGGCATGACAACCAACGAAGTTGCCGGCGACGTGGACGTGGAAATCAAAGTCAACAACAGCGGCAGCCTGCGACTGAACCTGTTCTCGCACTCTGCAGACCAGTTCACGTCGTACCTTGACAACAGCCAGAGAAGCGGCGCCGGCGTAACCTACCAGCGTGAATTCGACACCTTCAGGGGCCTTGCCCACGAAGTGTTCACTCCAAGGGAAAGGCTGCGCCAGGAAGCTATAGAAGCCCTTCAGACCCCCACCGGAAGCATAGTCCTGCAGGTGGACACTACCGGAACAACAAGATTGAAGCGATGAACAAAGGAAAACTGTATCTCATTCCTTCCCCTCTTGGCGACGGCGCCCCATCTGAGGTGCTGCCTGCCCCGGTCCTGGAGTTCCTGCCGTCCCTCACCTGCTTTGTTGTGGAGGAAGTGCGTACCGCAAGGCGTTTCCTCTCTGCCGCAGGTCTCAAAGGACACATACAGGAGCTTGAGTTCCATGAACTTAACGAGCACACCACGGACAAGGAAGTACAGGAGTTGGGAAAGCTTTTCAACGAGGGACGTAACGTCGGCCTGATCTCCGAAGCCGGTCTTCCCGCCGTGGCAGATCCCGGAGCACGCCTTGTGGCAATGTGCCACCGCCACGGGATTGAGGTTGTGCCTTTCGTGGGGCCGTCGTCCCTCATGATGGCGCTCATGTCCTCCGGACTTGACGGCCAGAGTTTCGCCTTCGTGGGTTACATCCCGGCCAAGACTGAAGAGCGCCGCCAGGCCCTCAAAACCCTCGAGAAACGTTCCCGCAGCCAGAGCCAGATCCTCATTGAAACACCATACAGGAACGATTCCCTGTTCCAGGATATGCTCTCTGTACTGTCCGGAGAGACCCGCCTCTGCATTGCCGCAAACATCACCTGCCCGGACCAGTTCATAAGGACTCTGACGGTGACAGAGTGGAAGAAACTCAGAGATTTCAGCATAGGCAAACGCCCTTGCGTGTTTATATTCCAGGCCGTATGAAGATAGCGTTCACAACTCTTGGCTGTAAACTCAACTATGCAGAGACGTCCACGTGGGAGCGTGGCTTCAAGGACGCTGGCTGGGAGGTCGTTCCATGGAGCACCGCAGCCGACGTATACCTTGTGAACACCTGCGCCGTAACGGAAACAGCAGAGAAGAAATCCCGCAACTACATCCGCCGCGCGCACAAAACCTCCCCTGGTGCAAAGATAGTTGTAACAGGATGTTACGCTGAGCTACGTAAAGAGCAGCTTCAGGCCATCGAAGGCGTTTGGAAGGTATTCGGCGCCAAGGAAAAATCCGTTCTGGTAACGAATGTGCGTGAGTCCGTGGAGGTTCCGGAGGGTACACTGTCTGAAAACGTCGACTGCGTCGACCCCTCCCATAAATGGGCCCCTCCCTCTTATGAGCCGAGGGTGGCACAGTTTTCTGACAGCGTACCCTCCGGAACCCTAGAGACAGATGCAGATGTTTTCGGGGCATATTCCAGCGGGGAAAGGACAAGGAGTTTCCTTAAGGTGCAGGACGGATGCGACAATTTCTGCGCATACTGCACGGTCCCCTACGCCCGCGGACGCAGCCGCAGCATTCCTGTGTGCGAGGTGGTGAAAAAGGCCCGTGAGATAGCTGCAAAGGGGATAAAGGAGATTGTTCTCACCGGAGTAAACACCGGAGACTTCGGCCGGGGCACCGGGGAAAGCTTCCTTGACCTGCTGAAAGCGCTTAACGCAGTAGAGGGCATCGAGCGCTACAGGATATCGTCAATAGAGCCAAATCTCATAAAGGAAGAGATTGTGGACTGGATTGCATCTGGAACAAAGTTCTGCAGACATTTCCACATTCCGCTGCAGAGCGGCAGCGATCTCCTTCTGCAAAAGGTAGGAAGACGATACGACACCGCCCTTTTCAGGAGCCGGATAGAGTATATCCGGAGGACGATGGAAAAGCCCGGGGAAAGTGCAGTATTCTTTGGCATCGACGTGATTGTGGGGCTTCCGGGAGAAACGGATGAGCTGTTCCAGGAGACTGTCAGTTTCCTTCGCGAAATCCGCCCCGCATTCATCCATGTTTTCCCCTATTCACGCCGTCCCGGAACCCGCGCCGCTACTTGGCCGGACCAGGTGAAGGACTCCATAAAGACAGAAAGAGTTGCCCGTCTGGAGGAGCTTTGCAAGGAGCTTCATCAGGAGTTTTTGGCCTCCCAGAAGGGCCTTCCGGAGAAGGTTTTGTGGGAATCTTCGGTTAAAAACGGCATGATGGGCGGTTACACCGGAAATTACATCCGGATTGAAAGGAAATATGACGAAGCGCTTGTTAATTCAGCGCAAGATATTTATATATAAATAATAAAACATATATGTTTTATTATTTAACATTTTTGTTACATGTCGGTTAAGCTAACATTTCTTGGAACCGGAACCTCACAAGGGTTGCCAATAATTGGTTGCAAGTGCGAAAAATGCCAGAGCACAGATCCACGGGACAAAAGACTGCGGAGCGCTGCCCTTGTGCAGATGGACGGGCTCACAATTCTGGTGGATGCGGGGCCCGATTTCAGGGCACAGATGCTGACGGCGGGAGTAAGCCACCTTGACGCAATACTCCTTACCCACAACCACAAGGACCACACCGGAGGACTGGACGACGTACGTTCTCTTAACTACATAGACAGAAAAGCCGTGGAAATATACTGTGAGGAAAAGGTCCTCAGGACACTCAAAAACGACTATGCCTATGCCTTTGCAGATCACAAATATCCAGGAGCTCCGGAGTGGCATATCCATCTAATAGACGAAAGGCCTTTCAGGGTAGATTCAAACAGAGACTACGGAGAACTGGAATGGGTGCATGACGTCGGTTACTTCTACAGGAAGCCGGACGGCACCCTGGTGGCATCGGACAACTCCATTGCTCAGGCTCCGCTGGATGGGGCAAACATTGTACCCATACGTGGATTCCATGATGAAATGCCGGTTCTTGGCTTCCGTTTTGGTAACATTGCCTACATTACTGACATGAGTTCCATTCCGGAGGAAGAGTTCAGTAAACTACATGGCCTTGAGCACCTTACGCTGAATACTGTGGGATATAACCCTCACCACTCGCACTTCTCGCTGGCACAGGCGCTGGAGCTGGCAGAGAGAATAGGCGCAAAGCATACCTGGCTTACTCACCTGAGCCATGCGTTTCCAAAACATGTGGATTTCTGCCGGGAACTGCCTCCTGCCGTGCAGCCGGCTTATGACGGATTAATCATTAACGACTAAAACATAAACCTATGACACATGAAACTGCTGCCGCCATAGACAGCATCCAGGTAAGCTTGAATGCCGGCGGAATGAACACAATCAACATTGTCCTTGCATTCGTAATGTTCGGAGTTGCACTTGGTATCAAGCCCAGAATGTTCGTAGACGTATTCAAAAAGCCAAAATCCGTGCTTCTTGGCATGCTGTGCCAGTTAATCCTGCTGCCGGCGCTGACGTGCGGCCTGGCTATCCTCTTCGGGAGCTGGATATCGCCCATGATGGGACTGGGAATGATTCTGGTAGCCGCATGCCCGGGAGGAAACATCTCCAACTTCATGTCCTCACTGGGAAAGGCCAACATAGAGCTTTCCGTATCCCTTACGGCAATCTCAACTGCACTGGCCGTGCTCATGACTCCGTTCAACTTCTGGCTCTGGGGCAACATCTACCTCAACAGCGCCGCTGTCGCCGCCGATGTTCCAAGACTGGTAATCCCCCTCTGGGACGTTTTCAAGACCATTTTCATTCTGCTGGGCATTCCGCTAACGCTGGGCATCCTGTGCTCACAATATCTTCCTAAGGTGGCTAACGCTCTCAAGAAGCCCCTGCAGTGGATTTCCATTCTGTTCTTCTTCGTGATGGTAATCCTCAGCTTCAGAAGCAATATGGCAGCATTCCTTCAGTGCGTTAAGTACATATTCCTTGTGGTTTTGATACATAACCTGCTTGCCCTTGGCATTGGTTTCTCCGTTGGAACAATTTCAAAAGTTCCATTCCGTGACCGCAGGACTCTCACTATTGAAACAGGCATCCAGAACTCAGGTCTTGGCCTTGCCCTCATGCTTGGAACCACCCTATTTGCAAACTTCCCTCCCCACGGAGGTATGCTGGTAATTACCGCATGGTGGGGTATATGGCACATCATAGCCGGACTTACAGTAGCAACAATCTTCAACCTTTCCAAGAAAAACAATGGCTAAGATCTGGCAACGCGACCGCTGGTACGCTATCTTGAGGCCATATGTGGATTACTGCACAAGGGAGAGCTACGAACGGGTGAAAGTAAAAGGTTCCATTCCAAAAGACGGCGCCGTGCTGCTGTCACCCAACCACACCAACACCCTCATGGATGCCCTGATAGTACTGCAGAGCCGCAAGGACCGAACAGTATTCGGCGCAAGGGCGGATATTTTCCGCAAGGCAAACAAAGCCCTCCGCTTTCTCAAGATTCTTCCCATGGCCCGCCAAAGGGATGGTCTTGAGACCTTAAGGCTGAGTTACGGCACCTTTGACGAGGTAGAAGATACCCTGGACCACGGCGTCCCTTTCTGCATGTTCCCGGAGGGCACTCACACTCCAGGGCGTGAAGTGCAGCCCCTTCGCAAGGGAATTGCCAGAATTGCCCTCAGAAGTGCAAAGGCCAGAAAGACATACATAGTTCCAACCGGCATCAATTACGCCCATTTCTACCGCTATAGAAGCGCCGTTGAGCTGGTGTACGGCCCAGCACTGGAGATTGACCCCTCAATGGACGAAAAACAGCTCCTGGAAGACCTTCGCGAGAAGATGTCTGGTCTGGTCTTCCATGAGGCCCCCCAGTGGCGCTACCGCTGGTGGCTCCTCCCCTTCTGGCCAGTGGCAGCCATCCTCAGCCTTCCCATGTGGCTCACCGCAGAAATCCTTTGCCGCGAAATCAAGGATAAAGCCTTCTGCAACAGTGTCCGCTTCCTTGTCAAACTCCTCCTGGAGCCCATCCTGTTCCTAGTTTACGCTATTCTGGGTTTCATTTTCCTCCCCTGGTGGCTCGCCCTCATCCTCTTGGTCTGGTTCCAATTCTCCTACGGCATCTTCTACGACTGCCTGAACATCACCTGGCACAAGCCATAGCAATTTGCCCCATCTCCGCTCCGGGAAAATGGGCATTTTTACGGATGGATGGGGTAAAAAGAAGTCTTCGTCCTTAAAAACGGGGGTTTTTAGGGACGAAGACCTGTGGGGTGAGATGCCCGGCAGGGGCCGGGTATGACGGACGCCTAGAGCTTAGGACCAGCCTTTACAAGGGCCTTGCCGGCGCGGTTGCTTTCGTATTTGTGGAAGTTCTTGATGAAGCGGCCGGCGAGATCTTTGGCCTTCTCTTCCCACTCTGCGGCGTTCTTGTAGGTGTCGCGAGGGTCAAGGATGCCGGTGTCTACACCTTCCAGCTTGGTGGGAACCTCGAAATCGAAGTAAGGGATGTGTTTGGTAGGAGCCTTGTCAATGCTGCCGTTCAGGATGGCGTCTATGATTCCACGGGTGTCCTTGATGGAGATGCGCTTTCCCGTACCATTCCAGCCGGTGTTCACGAGGTATGCCTTGGCGCCGCTCCTTTTCATCTTCTTAACAAGCTCTTCCGCGTACTTGGTGGGATGGAGCTCCAGGAAGGCCTGGCCGAAGCAGGCGCTGAAGGTGGGAGTGGGCTCCGTGATGCCGCGCTCTGTTCCAGCAAGCTTTGCGGTGAAGCCGCTGAGGAAGTAGTACTTGGTCTGCTCAGGGGTGAGGATGGATACCGGAGGAAGAACACCGAATGCATCTGCGCTGAGGAAGATAACCTGCTTGGCTGCGGGGCCGTGGCTGTCCGGACGGACAATCTTCTCAATGTGGTAGATAGGATAGCTGACGCGGGTATTCTCGGTGACGCTCTTGTCATTGAAGTCTATCTTGCCAGCTGCGTCTACGGTAACGTTCTCCAGGAGGGCGTCCCTGCGGATGGCGTTGTAGATGTCCGGTTCGGACTCCTTGTCAAGCTTGATGACCTTGGCGTAGCAGCCGCCTTCGAAGTTGAAGACTCCCTTGTTGTCCCAGCCGTGCTCGTCGTCACCGATGAGGAGGCGCTTGGGGTCCGTGGAAAGGGTGGTCTTGCCGGTACCGGAGAGGCCGAAGAAGATGGCGGTGTTCTCACCGTTCATATCTGTGTTTGCAGAGCAGTGCATGGCTGCAATGCCCTTCAGGGGAAGGTAGTAGTTCATCATGGAGAACATACCCTTCTTCATTTCTCCGCCGTACCAGGTGTTGAGGATAACCTGCTCACGGGAAGTTACGTTGAAGGCAACGCAGGTGTCTGAACGCAGGCCGAGTTCCTTGTAGTTGTCCACCTTTGCCTTGGAGGCGCAGTATACGATGAAATCCGGCTCCTGGTCGAACTCTTTCTGGTTCTTGGGACGGATGAACATATTGGTCACGAAGTGGGCCTGCCATGCAACTTCCATGATGAAGCGGACCTTCATACGGGTGTCTGCATGCGTACCGCAAAAACCGTCCACAACAAAGAGGCGCTTGCCGCTGAGCTGCTTCTGGGCAAGTTTCTTGACATTTTTCCAGACAGCAACAGACATCTTGTGGTTGTCGTTGGGATAGCCCTCGGTTGTCCACCAGATTTCACCGGGCTTTCCTTCCTTGGTGGTGTTGTCATAGACAATGTACTTGTCTTTAGGGGAACGGCCGGTATAAACGCCTGTCATGACATTGATAGCGCCAAGTTCCGTTACCTGGCCCTTGTCAAAACCTTCGAGGCCGGGTTTGGTTTCTTCGTTGTAAAGAACCTCGTACGTGGGGTTGTAAAGGATTTCCTTCACACCCGTGATACCGTACTTCCTGAGATTGATATTTGCCATAAATTATTCTGTTTATAAGGTATTTTATCTATTCTACAAATGTACTGAATTTTCGTCACTTTTGCAAGCTGTTGATTATCCTTCTGCGGAGCGATGCCGTCTGCGAGACATTCTCCATCTTATCTGCTTCGTCAAGCCATTTCGAGGCCAGATTCATGTCTCCCAGAAGATAGAATACCATGGCCATATTGTAACACGCGTGGGCGGCCTTGTACTGGTTCTTACCTCTTACAAAAGGTTCCCAGACTTTGACTGCATCCGCAAACTTGCCTTCCTCAACCAGACGGATGGCCTTTAGCCACTGGTCTGCATTGAAATCGTCAAACCAATAGAAGGCGAAAGACTCCGTCTTCCACTCGGACATGAAGTGCTTGGAAATTCTCTCGCCCATGGATTTGGAGGCGATACCGGGGACCCTTTCCTTAATCATATCGTCCAGATTCTCCTGGGGAATGATTCCGCTGTTGAACACGGCGGCGTTCACAAGGGTAACGCCCTTGTAGGACTTGACCTCGTCCGCTCCCATGCTGTCGTAGACATACATCTGGACCTTTAATGGCACCTTGGGCGCATAGACATAGGCCGAATCCGGATGAGTAGCCTTCGGGAAAGGATTGTTCTTCCCGTCCTTCGGGGTGTCTATGACCGATTTCAGGAGGAACACGACGTCTTCACCGCTATCCATTACAAGGTTGTGCATGTCTGCAAGGGAAACCGAGTCCGCCGCCGGGAAAGCATACATGCCGATTACCGCGTCCCCGCCGAAGTAGTCTTTCTCCAGGGCCTCTGCAAAAACAGCCGCCGAACCGGCAGAAAGCAGGGAATCAGCTTTTGTGGGGCCATCCATATAAGCCACCGCCATGGATTTGCCGGCAAGTTTAAGACCCGAGGCCGATGGCTGGCGGACGTCCAGGTAAACCCTGTAAACCTCCGGGGAACAAGCCGTTAGGATAAGTGCAGCCGCCGCTGCAAGGATAAGTCTTTGTTTCATAACACCTCCGCTGTAAGGTCATACTCATCGGCCCCCGTGATGCGGACGTCCAGAAACTCCCCTACCAGGGATTCCGGCCGCCTCCCGTCAAAATCGCGGGCCTTGTACTTGACAAGGATCTCACCGTCAACCTCCGGACTTTCGAATTCACTGCGGCTCACGAGGATGCCGTCCGTAAAACTGTCTACGAGGACCTTCTGTACAGTGCCGATCCTGGATTTGTTATATGCAAGGGATATGCCACGCTGAAGTTCCATGAGCTTTGCGAGGCGGCTTTTTTTGGTTCGGGCCGATACCGTGTCCTCCAGATGCTCCGCTCCGTATGTCCCTTCCTCTTCCGAATAGGTGAAAGCGCCCATCCTCTGGAAGCCTGCCTCGGAAGCGAATGCCATGAGTTCACGGAATTCCGCCGGGCCTTCCCCGGGATGTCCTACTATGAAAGTTGTCCTGAGAACAAGCCCCGGAACCTTCTCGCGCATCTTCTTGACAAGGGCGCGCGTCCAGGCTCCGTCCACGCCGCGATGCATGTTCTCCAGAACCTTGTCGGATATGTGCTGGAGCGGAATGTCCATGTATCGACAAACCTTGGGATTGCTTGCCATGCGGTCCAGGACGTCTTCCGGGAAATCCTGAGGATAGGAATAGTGAATCCGCATGCGCTGTATGCCATCAACTTCCGAAAGACGGTCCAGGAGTTCCGCCAGGGCGCGGCGGCCGTAGATGTCAAGGCCGTAGTAGGTTGTATCCTGGGCTATGATAATAAGCTCCCTGACGCCTTCTGCGGCAAGACTCCGCGCCTCCTCCACCAGCCTTTCCATGGGGACCGATTTATGGGCGCCGCGGATAAAAGGTATTGCGCAGTATGAGCAGCGCCTGTTGCAGCCTTCGGAAATCTTGAGATATGCATAGGGCCTGCTGTCTGTACGCACCCTGAGATGGTCTCCCTTTTGGTCAGGAGTGCAGCCCAGGGCCTTTACAAGGCCGTCCAGTTCCCTTGCGCCAAACCAGCCGTCAACCTCGGGGATAAGGGACCAAGTCCAAAACCCTGTGTTTAAGATTGTAATTTCGAATAAGTGAGTACCTTTGTAGGAACGTTATAAAAGGTATTCAAATATGTCGTCATTATCCGTCCTTCAGGAGTTGGTAAG